>Ga0116177_10000798_pt1 | contig 23492 bp, 21 predicted proteins | sample AD_STIC10_MetaG_FD_89750 | JGI IMG/M metagenome (GOLD analysis project Ga0116177, IMG submission 89750) | Active sludge microbial communities of municipal wastewater-treating anaerobic digesters from USA - AD_STIC10_MetaG | ecosystem: Engineered > Bioreactor > Anaerobic > Digestate | place: USA... | reverse complement strand
TTTACTGCAGGTGAAAAAGAGGTTCGGGCCTGGACCATCCACAAAGGCTGGAAAGCCCCGGCAGCCGCAGGAGTTATCCATACCGATTTCGAAAAGGGCTTTATCCGCGCTGAAGTAATTAAAATACCTGATTATCAGAAGTATAAGTCTGAGGCCGGCTGCCGCGAGGCTGGTAAACTAGCCGTTGAGGGAAAAGACTATGTGGTTGAAGATGGTGACGTTATGCACTTCAGGTTCAACGTGTAAGGTTTTTCAACTCTTTTCACTTAAACTTTTCCTAAAGACTTTCAGTTTATTAAACTGATTTGTAGTACCTTAGCTTTCCGCAATTTTTTTAAAGGCGGGGTTTTTAACTCATTTTTTACCCCTTAACTGGATAGTCTCTTGAGAATACGGATTGTCTTTTCTCTGAAGAATAGAGGAGCTTATGTTCCCTTCCATCATCAGTTTTTGCTGGCGCAAACCATCAAAGGATTGGTCATGCTGGGCAAGAATGAGAAGTACTTTTCATTTACACAATACAATTTCTCAGGCCTTAAAGGTCAGATTAAAATCAGTCGTAAAGGCCTCCATTTCTTTTCTTCGAAAGTAACGCTGGTATTCTCTTCGTCAGATAAAGAGTTTATCGATTATTTTGTTGCCGCCTTGTTTGCGCAAAAGGAACTTCTTATCGGCAGTTTACAATTGGTTCCGGAGTCGGTAGAAAACGAGGAACCCGTTTCGATCACTGACTCAGTTAAATTTCTGTGTATCTCGCCCATTGTTTTGGTGCCAGCTTCTTTCAACGATGAAAGTGGTAAGCGATTTATCAGTCCGGATCTGGATGAATTTTCAGACCTGCTCTATGACAATACCATTGCCCGCATGGAAGCGAGTGGTAAGTTCACTGCGACTCAGTTGGCTGATTTTTATAAATTTCAATTAGTTGCCGATAAAGAGTACATCAACCGCATTCAAGCTTCTCATAAAAAGTTTGCCCGTATTTATCCACTCTACGATCTGGATGTAAAATATGAAGTTCGCGGCTATACGTTTCCTTTTACCTTATATGCTCCACAACCCGTTCAGCAATTTGTTTATGAAAATGGCCTTGGTCATTTTTCACACAAAGGGTTCGGAATGCTGGATGTCGCTAACTCCAGCTCGATCCGAAATGAAGCCGATCTGGAAGCCACGTATGCTTAGCGCATGTTAACAGGCAACTGAAAGTAGCCAATCAATAAATCGGCATTAGGTTTATACGGCCGGTAATAAATAAAAACCTCGTATAAGTTTCCGGTTTCAAAGTGACTGCCTTCAAATAAGAAAGCGTTAGTCTTGGGAGATTCTACCCAGTATTGATAATCATACCAACCTTGTTTCAGGAAAAGAGTTTTTTCATATCTTTTTTGAGCGGGTACGTATTCCATTTTTGAATCGGGAGAATGATCCCAATTATTGAATGCCCCAAGGAGATGAACATTTCCCGATACAGGTTGGGGCGCTTCAAGGGTAAACGTTACGAATACATAGTCGCCCGAGATGGGAGCATCCTGATAATCCAGGTTTTCAATTACGTAACCACCATTCATATCGGCATAGATTGAGTAAACCTGGTCTTCGCGCGATTGATCGGTAAGTACAGAAAGGTGAAAAGGGCGTTTGCTGCGGTCGAGCCGCCCCGTATTTCGGCCCGGATAATTCAGGGATCGGAAATCAACAAACCGGAATTCGTTGCCGGCCATAAATTCATTATCCTGATCAAAGAAACGATACTCAAGTTCGCGTTTATCTTCCCGAACAAAACTTGGTGCTACATTCAGTCGTGCGTTATCCCAGCGCTGGTTTTGTCGTACCAAAGTCTTGATGGACTCCATGGGGTTAAAGACTTCGATCCGCGAGTAGTTAATTTTAAAATTCAATTGCTGGTTAGTAGTTCGCAGGGTACCCAGCCCCTGGCTCTGACTGTCAGTAACTAAACTCACCTGGTTATCGAATATCATAAATCTTCTGCTCAAGAGAATATCGTCTTCATCACTTTCGCGATAAACGACTAATAGATAGTTACCGGGTAATTTTACAGGAGGCACCGTAAAGTAATAATGAATGTACGGGACCGAAACACTGGATGATACATCGTACTCATTAATTGGAAATTCGTTGTAATCCATCAGGAAATCTAAATCCATCAGGCTGGATTTGGTCCAGTCGTAATTGCAATGGATGATTTTTACATAATAGTTGCTTCGTTGACCTTGCAGGTCATCAAACTCCAAAAACAGGTTTTGGGCTTTCAATGAGGCTACAGCCGGTCGCAGGTTATTTCGGGATTCATTTAATCTTGGATAGAGTAAAACCGTTCTGATCTCTTCTTCGTATGATTTATCAGAGAAGACTAGTTTTTTTTGCCCCAGCGCCAGTTGCGCAGTTAATACGGTTAAAATGAAAACAAATGACCTCATAGCTCAAATCTAAACGAATAAATAAACCCAAAAAAGTCATTAGACTTTTTTGCACTACGTGCTGACGATTGAAAATGAAGGAGTTGAAGTTTAATTCTGAAAGTAAGTTTTCCTTCATCTTCAATGTCAGGGTTAATCCTGACAATCCTGACGCTTGCTGTCAGGATTCGTCATTTATTTCAGTCTAATCTTAAGTTCTTATGAAATTCCCAGGATTAATTCAATTTGCATTCCAACCATACGTTATTAATTCGGGTCTAATCTTCAGATCAGGTTCATGCTAAGCGAACAAGAGCTCATTAAAGGCTGTGTGAAAGGGGACAGGGCCGCTCAAAAGGCTTTGTATGAACGCTATTGCCGAAAAATGATGGTTGTATGCCAACGCTATGCCAAATCTTTGCAAGAAGCCGAAGACGCACTTCAGGAGGGATTTTTAAAAGTATTTGCATCCCTGAAATCATTTCGCGGTGATTCGAGGCTGGACACATGGATTACCCGGATTATGATTAATACCGCGTTAAATGCTCAGCGTCAGAAGCTTTATTTATTGCCTATGGTCGATATAACGGCAGTGAATCTTCCCGAAGACGAAGAAATAAGTTTGGCTGCATTTAACCTGTCGGAATTGATTACAATGATTCAATCTCTTCCGGATGGCTGTCGATTGGTTTTTAACCTGTTTGCCATAGAAGGTTATAATCACAAGGAAATAGCCGGAATGCTAGGTATCAGCGAGGGAACTTCAAAATCTCAATATAGTAGGGCGAAGAGTTTACTTAAGGTAAAGTTGAGTCTTCAGAATAATGTGTATGGAAAATACGGAGAGACAAAAATTTGATAATGACTGGCGCGATGCCTTTCAGCATGCGGAACAAAATCCGTCTGCTGAGGTTTGGTCTGCGCTTGATACCGAATTAACCCGCGCTGAAGGTGGTGTGATGAAACGCAAAGTGGTTTTTTATCAGCGTCTGGCGGCAGCATCTATACTTTTTGCCCTTCTGTTCGGATCGTTAACCACCTACTACAATCTAAAGCAAGATACCTCGGTCGTCAATGAACTAGCCAATGCAACCCAATCGACTAACCAAACTGATAATACAATTACGGAACATACGGTAAAGCCGGGCGAAGTTGGAGTAAGTGAAGATAATGAGTTGGCAGAAAATGGTTCGAGGTTACCAAAATCAGGTGCTAATAAAGCCAATAGAAATTCCATTATTAATAAGAGTGATCAATCTGCGTTTATTGCTCTATCAAAAAAAGATTCTGATGCAACGGAAGAAATTGCTACCGAACAAATGATCAGGCAATCAAGCATCAATGCCAGAACCATTGCTGGGATATCGACACAAGATCTTCCTTCGCCCGAAGTTAAGATTTCAAGTAAACCACGCGAAGTAACCATCGTGCGTAAGTTGCCTGCAATGCCTGCTTCCTTTATGGCTGAATCCCGAAAGGAAAAGAAGTCAGGAGAAGCTTTTTGGGCTTCGGTAGGGGCTTCAGCAGGAAGCTATTCACCTCAAACAAATTTTAACTCAGCTGCTCTGGCAGCTTCTCCAGGTTCTGGCACTGGCTTATCGAATAAATCGGCTAGTAGCAATGCGTATTCACAAGGCTCAGCGTATTCTGTAGGGTTAAATGTAGCCAGGCGGGTGTCAGATCATTGGGTGGTGCAAGGTGGACTAAGTTATTTAAATCAAGCAATTGGCTATACATCAAATTTTGCGACTGTATCTGCAGGTAATAAAGCATATGCATCTGTTGCCGATTACGCGACCCTGCAGCAAAATGCATCAACTCTTACTTTAACCAATCCGTATGAAATAAATAGTGTGAATCAATTTGTATCCATACCGATTCAGGCTGGGTATTTGTTGGTTGACCGAAAAGTTGGCCTGCAACTTAACTCGGGCCTATCAACCGATATTTTTATGCAGAATACGTTAACCGATAAAAGTGGTCAATTAGACAAATATTCAGAAGGAGCCGGTGAAGATTCGCCCTATCGGACTTTCAGTTGGTCTGCGTTGATGGGTACCGAGTTAAGTTATAAAATAGGAACTCAATATCGTGTATCCTTAGCGCCTGGGTTACGTTACTCTATGAGTCCGGTATTAAAATCAGAAGCGGTCTCGGGCAATTCAGTTGTTTGGGATGTTGGTTTCAGGTTCCGATATATTTTTAAGTAAGCATTAAACGGGTAGGTTGAAAGGTTCGTCTAAGTGAGTAGGGTCGAAAAATAAATTCATGACTATGAGTTCGGTGAAAGAGCTATTTCAAAAAAAAATTATCCCAGGCTTGTATGCGCTGCTATTTGTAGCCGCATTACTTTTGCTAAGTATATTGCTGGTACGCAGGAATATATACCTGTGAGGTAATTAGTTTTTCATACTTCCAACCTTTGGAGGCTTAGGTGGGTCTAACAAACGGACCGCAACCTAAATCAGTATGAAAAATATAGATGCTCATCAAACTAAATTAGCTTTCGTACTTGTGCTGTTTGCTTTCGTGGCAATACTGGCAAGTTGCTCTGATAAATGCGAAGAGACCAGAAATTTGGTCTACTATGAGCCGGTATACTCTACCCCCGCACAAATTAAGGCAGCAGTTACTCTCCAGGTTCCGCAGGAGATGTCTCAGATCGGTAAGATTTATTTTAAGGATGGCTACCTTTTCATTAATGAAATAGGAGAAGGTATTCACATCATTGATAATAGAACTCCGGCCAATCCAAAAAATTTATCCTTCCTTAAAATACCCGGCAATTATGATCTTGCCATCCGGGGCAATACACTTTATGCTGATAGCTATATAGACCTTGTGGCTTTTGATATTTCAGATCTCGCTACGATTAAGGAAGTAAACCGGATTGAAGGGCTGTTCAATAATTACATGACCATGGGCTTTGTCGTGAGTTCTGAACAAGGAGTACTTACTGATTGGAAGAAAGTCGAAAGTGTTAACGTCCAGGAATCAGACTGCAGAACCATCTATCAGCCCTGGAGTGGTATTTATTATAATGACGGAATAGCACTTACCACGAGTGCTTCATCCTCCTTTAACAAACAAAGTGCATTTGCACCAACCCCTTCTTCAAAAGCGGGTATCGGTGGCTCTATGGCCCGGTTTACTATTGCTGGCGATCATTTATATGCGCTCGATGGGGCTAATCTAGATATTGTGAATGTATCGGTTGAAACCAAGCCCGAACCCAGGAAAGAATTTCAATTAGCCTGGGATACCGAAACCTTGTTTCCATATACAGATAAACTTTTTGTTGGCTCCCGCTCGGGTATGTATATCCTCGATCTGGCAACCCCGGAAGCACCTACTTTAATTAGTCAATACCAACATGTGCGTAGCTGCGATCCCGTGGTAGTTGAAGGCGACTTTGCCTTTGTCACTTTGCGCAGCGGATCAACCTGTGAGGGATTCACCAATCAACTGGAGGTTATTGATCTTACTAATCTTAAAAACCCGCAGCAAGTTGCAGTATATCCCATGACGAATCCGCATGGGTTGGGCATTGATCAAGGTACATTGTTCATTTGTGATGGCCCAGATGGATTGAAAGCATACGATGCAACGAATGTAAAGGCTATCTCTCAAAACCAGTTGGCCCATTATAAAAACATCCAGGCGCTGGATGTAATTCCGTTTCAACAGGTAGCGATGGTGATTGGCCAGGATGGGCTGTATCAGTATGATTATTCCGATCTTAAGAATATCAAACTGTTGAGTCAAATGCCTATTGTAAAGCAATGAAACTATTTTTTCTTTCAAGTATCTTATTAACTCAAGCCATCGGACTCTTTGCCCAGGGAGCCATGCAAAATCCTGATTCAATTGTCGCGACAAAGAAATTCGAATACTACTTCTATCTTCAATCGGGAACGTTGATTGGTTGTAATGACTGCGGCAGGGGCAAGGAATTAACTTTTACAGGAGCTACCGTACATGGTGTTAAAATAGGTAAGAGATTGCGCGTGGGGGGTGGCCTTGGGTATGACTCTTATTTTGGATGGAATACGGTACCAATTTTTGGAAGCGTAAGTTGGGATCTGGTTGCAAAAAAGAATGCTTTTTTTCTTGAGTTCAATTACGGTGGCGCACTAAAATCCTGGAAGTACTCTCAATATGATGAATATGGTTATCAGGGATCGCATGGTGGTAGAATGGTAAATCCAATGGTTGGCTACCGTGTTCGTTATCATGATGTGAGCTTAGCGCTGAAGGTTGGTTATAAGTATCAGAAAGTTTCGGCTTCCTATGAGTATCCGACATTCTATTGGGACCCAATCCTGGGTCAGCTTACAGGTGAGCCCACCACAGCCACTATGAGCCGGGAAATGAATCGATTGATGATTTCAATGTCGATACGGTGGAAGTAATCTCAACCGGTGGCTTCCAGTTCGTCAACCTCCAGCATCAGTTTCTCCCATCTCATATTTTCTTCATGCAGCGCGGTGTGGAGCTTGTCAAATTTTAGTTGATACTCTGATAATTTATTGAAATCTGAGTAAACCTCAGGCTTTGCCATTTCATCCTCAACCAGTTTTTTCTCGGATTCAAGTTTTTGAATCACGTCCTCTACTTTCTTAAGATCCTGATTAAGTGACTTGATCCGCTTTTCGTTTGGATTAACAACCGCCTTGGGCTGCTCTTTCGGTTTAGGTTCAATCTTTTTTACTGGTGGAGGTGGCGAAACTGTTACCGCTGCATTTTGCTTTCTCCAATACTCGTATTCGTCATACGTGCCGGGGTATTCCTTGATCTGGTTGTTTTCTATATACCAGATTTTATTAGCAACCTGGCTTACAAAATGCCGGTTGTGCGATACCACCACAAAACTTCCCTGGTATTGCTGCAAGGCCTGGATAAGAATGTTCTCTGAAATGAAGTCCAGGTGGTTGGTGGGTTCATCGAGCAGCAGAAAGTTAGCTTCCGAAATCAATGTCTTGGCAAGGGCAACCCTCGATTTTTCTCCACCCGATAATACTTTGATTTTTTTAAATACGTCTTCATCTGAAAACAGGAAACACCCTAATACGTTTCTTAGCTCTTGTTCAGTCTTACTACTTCCTGCTTGCTTCAGTTCATCCAGAATTTCGCTTTCCACATGAAGCGACTCCAATTGATGTTGTGCATAAAAGCCATAAATCACATTGTAACCAATGATCCGCTCACCATCTACGGGTTCTGTATTAGCCAAAATGCGCAGCAAGGTTGATTTACCTTTGCCGTTAGCACCGATCAAAGCAATTTTATCTCCGCGTTCAATGGCAGCATTGGCATGTTTTAGTATTTGTTGCTCGCCATAAGCTTTCGAAATGTCTTTCAGCGTAACAACATGTCGGCCCGAAGGCTGTTTGAATGTAAAGCGAAAGTTTACAGCGGCCACATCACTCACCACTTCAGCTACCATATCCATGCGATCAAGGGCTTTTACCCGCGATTGCACTAATTTCGACTTTGATGCTTTAGCCCGGAATCTTTCTATAAATCGCTCGGCCTGACGAATTTTTGCTTGCTGATTGTCGTAGGCATTTTGCTGAATTTCTTCTCTTGATTCTTTTTCATGCTGGTAGTAAGAATAATTCCCTTCATAGGTTACCAGTTGCTCGTTAGTGACTTCAACCGTTTTGGTAATTACATTATCAAGAAAAGTACGATCGTGAGAAACAATCACCACAGCACCCTCATAATTGCGCAGGTAATTTTCAACCCACTCGATCGAAGGTAAGTCCAGGTGGTTGGTGGGTTCATCGAGCATTAAGCACGAAGGTTTTTCCAGCAGTAGTTTGGCAAGCATCACGCGCATGCGCCAGCCCCCTGAAAATTCCCGTAACGGCCTATGTAAATCCTTTGTAGCAAATCCTATCCCTTCCAATACCTCTTCTGCCTTCGCCTGCATAGAGTAACCATCCAGGTGCTCAAATTTTTCTTGCAGTTTGGTCAGCTTATCAACCAGGTCATCAGAATATTCTGTTTCCAGTTTGTGTAGTACTTTTTCAATTTGACGTTGCGTATCCACGGCTTCTTTAAAAGCCTCCATAGCTACGGTAAGTATAGCGTCATCGGTCTGATACGAGAGAAGATCCTGGTTTAGGAATCCGATCGTACAATCCTTGGCCTTGCTGATAGATCCACTATTAATGCTTAAGTCCCCGTTGATAATCTTCAATAGGGTCGATTTCCCACGACCATTCAGTCCAATTAACCCGATTTTATCATTGGGTTTGATGAACATGGATGCATCTTCGTACAGAGCCCGACCACCGATGTAGTAAGAAATGTTAGAAATAGAGATCATTTAGCTTAAAATTCCTGCAAAGTTAGCTCTAAAAAGGGCGATCATCAAAAATTTGCTGTCATTGGCAAATTCTTGTGTAAAAATCAATGCGTGTTTGAAGTAACCAATAGATATTTGGGCCATTAAACAATTTCTCATGACCAAGATAAATTTATCAACATGTTTTTTAGCAGTTGTCGTATTGGCTTCGTGCACTGCCCCTAAAGAAGAAGTATCGTTGAGTGGAATTAAACTTCCACCAGGATTTTCAATTAACTTATATGCAGAGGTAAGTGATGCCCGATCCATGGCTTTATCTCCCTCCGGAACTCTTTATATTGGTAATAAAGATGGTAATAAGGTGTATGCGGTTAAGGATACCAATGGAGATTTTGTTGCCGACAAAAAATGGGTACTTGATTCAGGTTTGAATATGCCCAATGGCGTTGCGTTTAAAGATGGTGATCTTTACGTGGCTGAGGTGAACAGGATTTTGAAATTCTCTGACATAGAAAGTAAGTTGGATAATCCAGGCGAACCATCAGTAGTCTATGACAAGTTTCCAACCGAAGCGCATCATGGATGGAAGTACATTGCGTTTGGTCCGGATGGCAAATTATATGTACCGGTTGGAGCCCCATGTAATATTTGCGAACCAACAGACCCTATCTTTGCTGCTATCCATCGCATGAATGCAGATGGTACTGGTCTTGAATTATTTGCCAGCGGGGTTCGCAATACGGTTGGCTTTACGTGGCACCCTGAAACGAATGACATTTGGTTTACGGACAATGGCCGTGATATGTTGGGTGATGATATTCCGCCTTGCGAATTAAACTCGGCATCAGCTCAAGGTATGCACTTTGGGTATCCTTATTGTCATGGTGGAACCATTCAAGACCCTGAATTTGGAAGCAAGCGTTCCTGCGATGAGTTTGTTAAACCCATGCAGAATCTGGGAGCCCATGTTGCTCCGCTTGGACTTAAGTTTTATACAGGTTCAATGTTTCCTGCTGAGTATAAGAATCAGATTATTTTAGCAGAGCACGGTTCATGGAATCGTTCAAAGAAAAGTGGCTATAAGTTAAGTTTGGTGAAACTAGAAGGGGGTAAGGTCTTAAGCTATGAAACCTTTGCCAGTGGTTGGTTGGATGATGCTACTCAAAAAGTAACTGGCAGACCTGTGGATGTGTTGCAAATGCCGGATGGCTCGTTGTTGATTTCGGATGATCAGGGAGGTAAGATTTACAGGATTACGTATAAAGGTTGACGTAAATTTTGATTGATTAAAAAAAGCCAGGGAAACCTGGCTTTTCTATTTTAGAAATCATCAGCAACTTCTTCAATCTTCTTCCCTTTGTCCGCATACATCATGCTGATAACGGGCCCCGAACGATAAGTGAGTTTGATTTCTTTATGATGACCCTTATAAACCAGGCTTAAGCTTTCTGCTTTCCAATAATAACTCTCAGTACGGATGCTATACGTTGCTTTTCCAAATGACTTTTCAAGGCCTCGCATCACCTTGGGATCTTTTGGCGTGGTAACATCAATTTCATAAATCAGGCCATTGTATACCTTAAGGGAAATTTCTTTTACTGGTACATCGCCAATCACCATATAGTCGGGATGATCAGTTTCATAGATCTTGGCCGGAAACTCCTTGCGCTCTGTAATATCTTTTTTAAAAGCTGCACCTTTTACACTATCAATCGAAGATCCTAACTTGATTTCCTTAAACCCATTTCTTCGCTCAAGTTCGGTAACATCTTGTGCATACAGGGTTGCTGCAAGGGAGAATAGAAGAAGGGTTATTAGTTCTTTCATAGTAACTTGGGTTCATTGAATTGAATGGGTATCTGGATTCGCACCGAATCCCATAAAAAAACGAGTTCAGCTACATTGTTTTTCTGTTCTATTTGAATAGTAAAAGGTTCGTAAACGGCACCCTGCAAAGTCTGGGTTGGAACCGAAAAACGCATCACATCCATTTTAGAATTATAATTATACGACCCCCAAAGGCCAAGGTCACTGTTAATGATAACAGTCCAGCTTTCCTTTTCAGGAATCGTAAATACAGAATACGTGCCAGCTTTAAGTGGAGTGTTATTAATAAGGATGTCTCGCGTAAGTGTGATCTCCGTGGCTTCGTTGGCTCCGGTGCGCCATACCTGCCCATAAGGCACAAGATTGCCGAAAACAATCCGGCCTCTCTTATGAGGTTGGCTGTAGGTTATTTTCAGATACGTATCTTTATAGCGGGCAGAAACGATACTGGTTGGACTAGGCCTGAATTTAATAGCCTCTTGTGCGAGTGTGTGGAATGAAATAGAGATAAGGGCTATAAAAATTAATCTTCGAAGTCTTGACATGAATCCTGTTTTCATCGCGAATATACTATTTTGAATTCTTATTTTTACCTCAATGAGCCGACCGGAGTTTGATGATATCTATATGGAGCTAGCTGTTAATTTGGCTAAGCGATCGCATTGTTTGAAGAGACATGTAGGCGCTGTACTTACAAAAGACACACGGATTATTTCCATTGGATATAATGGGCCACCCTCCGGAACTCACAATTGCGATGAAGAATGGCCTGAACAAGGATGTCCGCGTGATTCAAAAGGTGGTTGTTCACTTGCTATCCATGCCGAGCAGAATGCAATCCTGTATGCGGTTAAGAATAAGACTTCGGTGGATGGAGCTACATTATATGTAACCTTGTCGCCCTGCCTTGCTTGCTCACGGATTATTTTTAGTATGGGTATTAATAGGGTGATTTACCTAAACTCCTATGCGGAATTTAAAGGCTTATCCTCTGATGAGGGAGTTGATTTTCTCAATAGGTTCGGAGTCGAGTGTCACCGGTATACGGGTACACTTACAAACGTAACTCATATGATATAAAAAAAGCCGGATCACTCCGGCTTCATTCTTAAAAGGTATTCTATATTATTTTAACGACTTTTCAATGCCTGAAATAAGGGTTGCTGTTACTCCTTTTGTCTTCTTTGCAAGTTCTTGCTTAAATACAGACAATGCTTTGTTAGCAGATTCTATAAGCCCGGCTGGATTTTGATCAAAGCGGTAACTCCCTAAACACCATTCAATGTCTGCCTGAAGTTGGTGTTCAATATCCAAGACTTTTAATTTCGCCAGGATTTCTTCTGATACTTTTTCGATGGAAGAAGTTTTAGGTTTTATAACAGTCTTTTTAGCCGGAGCCTTTTTAACTGCTACTGTTTTGGTAGTTGCCTTTGTCATGAGTTCTGATTTTTTGTGTTGATGCAAAGTTAAGCCTCTTATTACAGGGCAAACAAGCAGGAAGTCAATTAAATTTCCGCAATCGAATGTTTAAGATTATGAATTTCAATGCATTGCAGTGCCAATAGAGTGTATAAAGCAGATTTCAGATGGGAGATTAGATAGAACTTGCTTCAAGGATAACACCTGTTGAGTGATAGTATTGGATCAATAGAGTTGTGTTGTCTGATTTTTTATTGAACTAGTATAAAACAAAAAGAGAAGTGATCCTGGATCACTTCTCTTTGTAAAAGTATCAAGACAAGCTTGATTACTTCTTCTTCTTAGCAGCCTTCTTTGCTTTCTTGGCTGCTTTCTTAGCGGGTTTTTTTGCCATAACGTTTTAATGTTTTAAGTAAAACTGTACGAAAGGTATAATAAAAAATTAATTCACAAAAATTTTGCGCAAATAATTTTTCTTTCAGAGAAAAAAATCAGGTAGATACTTTTTCATTTTTCATCATAACTACACGCATAAATTTCATCAGATAAGATTCACTTCAGGTGTTAGTATGATATTGAATTTTTCTTTTACGGATGATAAGATTTGCATTGCGAGTTGAAAAATTTCTTCACCTTTTCCATCTCCGTAATTCACTAACACCAATGCTTGTTGTGTATGCACACCAATGTTGTTAATGCGTTTTCCTTTCCAATCACATTGTTCAATCAACCAACCGGCAGGCACTTTAACTTCTTGATTTACAGAAGGATATCCTGGTATTTTCGGATAGCTACTTTTTAAATTTTCATAGTGAGATAAAGAAATGGTAGGGTTCTTAAAGAAGCTTCCTGCATTACCAATCAATGATGGATCAGGTAATTTATTTCTACGGATCTGTATCACTGCATCACTGATTGACTTGAGTGTTGGATGTGTGATGTTCATTGCTTTCAGTGTATCAGTGATAGCACCATAGCTTGTATTGAATTGATGGTTTTTCTTTGTTAGACTTAAAGTAACACTTGAAATAAAAAAATTTTCTTTTAGCTGGTATTTAAAGATGCTTTCACGGTATCCGAAGTGACATTCATGGTTATTGAAGGTTTTGCGCTCACCGGTTATTAAATCAATTCCTTCAACATTTTGAATCACTTCTTTGATCTCTACACCATAGGCTCCAATGTTTTGGATAGGTGCTGCGCCTACTGTACCTGGTATAAGTGATAGGTTTTCTATTCCTCCCCACCCATGGTGTACACAATACATAACTAACTCATGCCAAACTTCGCCTGACTTGATATTGAGTACAATGGTTTCATCAGTTTCTTTCTCTATACGAATACCTTTTAGATCCACTTTGATAACGAGTCCAGTATAATCTTTGGTGAATAGCACATTACTTCCACCGCCAAGAATTAAATGGGGTTCATTCTTATATATAGGCGTATCAATAAGTTCTATGAGTTGATCTTCTGAATGTATCCTGCAGAAATGACGGGCGTTGGCTTCAATGCCAAAGGTATTGTAGGGACGGAGACTTATGTTTTCTTCTATCCTGATCATATCAAATTGATGACCAAGGACGAAAAAACAGTTGAAATAAAGAAATGATTATTGGAATGACTCCATAACTTCCTCATTCGCTAACTTAAAAAGACAGATTCTTGGAAAACGACCTGCCACATAGGTTGTTCCACAAATAGCCAGTCCTCCATCGGAAGTAGGCGTTATAGCTGCGATCTCAAAGGGGTTTGAGAATCCCAGGTAACGACTACCAAGAAATTCTCCGGTTGACTCATCATATCCATATAATGAGATTTGATTGCTTCGGGTGTTACTTCCATACAAGGCAATCTTTTTAGTTCCAAGAGTCATTCGCATGATTTTAACCGGTGCATTCGCAACCAATTCGGGAAAAGGATTGCCACCTAAGTCTATGCTTGAGGTGATACCAGATGTATTTAATGTAGTGTTCGGTAGATAATAATTATCACCAAAGTTAAATCGCGCCAGTGCAAATTTACCACCCTCTTGTGGAACTACCTGACTGAGTCCGCCATCATCTTGTTGACCTTGTACAATACCCTGAGGTTCATCATTGTTCAGGTCTGTAAAAACAAGCGATAAGGTATAGTTGTAGAAGCCATTGAAGTAATATTGGCCGGCCGGTGTTTTACCTACCAGAAAGGGTAGCTGGTTACCAGTACGTAAAAAGTGATTGATGATGGGCTCCTCTACGGCATCCCCCGCACCAATGCTAAACCCTTTCGATTTACTTACTGAACCAGTAGGTGTTACAACCGAGATTACACTTTGCTTATTAAAATTATCATAACTTAAAAGCAAGAAATTGCTACCATCCATAGCGGCAGCAGCAGGATAGGAGCCACCGACATCAATCGGGTTTCCCAAAGTGCCATCAGCATCCATTTCAAATAATTGAGTTTGCAAGCCAACCGAAGTCATGCAAAAGAAAAAGTACTTGTCTCCGTTCTCCAACAATGCCCCAATCGGGTTAACAAAATTCTCATCTACTTCCTGTTCGGAAATAAAACCTCCAAACTCATCCGTTTTAAGGATATAGATACCACTGAAATTAGAATTTTCAATTCTGCGCCCACCCAGGATCAAATATCCACCATCCGGTGTTTGCTTTATATCTATTGGATAGAAAGACCCATTGAACTTATCATTGTCATAGATTCGGGTAAAAGACGATTTGTCGGATACGGGATCAGACTCATTGGAACAACCAAAGACAATGAATAGCGAAAGTGCGAATAATAGGCGCATAGATTAACGATCTAAAGTTTTGAAGCCGCTGCTCAGGTACCGCATCGGAAAAAGAACTCCGGCTGAGATAACTATATTATTTAAATCCAGGTCATCCTGAGAATCTCCAATGCCGGCAAGTCGATCATTGCCAAAGCGATTATCAACATTGGTAATATTGCTCATGCCCTTCCAGTAAGAGACATCCAATACAAGACGAACATTGCCTAAATTATAATCAGCACCAACGCCTGCCATTATGCCCCAATAGTTGTCGAATAAATCCTTTGCCCCTACAATGATCTCCTGGTTGGCAAACTGGTTAGTTCCTCCTGAAGCATAGTCTGTTCCAGATACTTTCACGGATTTGTTTGCATTGATCAGCATCGAATAAAATATACCAGCCTGAACATAGGGGCGTAATTTATTTCGAAGAATGTCATACTTCACAATTAATGGGAAGTCTGCATAATCGATTTTCTGTTCCTGATCGTATTGTAGAATTAATTTTTCAGCCGGATTTTCTGAATTGGTCCACTGGTATTGATTCGAGTAAGTGAAACTGCTATGCCGGTAGGTAGGTTGTGTACTGAATGAAAAACCCTTGTAGTAGAAAGTTACTTCAAGAGCAGCCTGAAACCCCAGTTTACCAAATGAATCATAGGATTTATCTGTCAATGCCAGAGCGTAATTGGTAGGCGTCATAATTGTATAACGCTTGATGGGTACTGCCTGCGAAAGGTTAGTACCGGCTTTGAAGCCCAGCCACCATTGTTTTTCAAGAAACTTATTTTGCTGACTGGGTTTGGCGGCTAATCCACCTGGTTTTCTCTTGGGTTGAGCTTGCCCCAACAGGACAAAAACTAATAAAAGAAAGATAACTAAAATTCGCTTCATAGATTATCGGGTAACGATGAGTTTCCTGGTTTCCTTGAAAAATCCTGTTTTCAATTGATAAAAATAAATACCTGCAGGCAAATCAGAGACATTAACCTTAATTATATGACTGCCTTCCGGTCTTTCTTCATGCAAAAGGGTTTTGAGGGTACGTCCCTGACTGTCTTTTAAGGTTATATCCACAAGGTTGGTATTATTGATTTTGAATTGAATGGTAGTAAAATCAGAAGCCGGATTAGGGAAACAATCCTCTAAGGCAAATCGATTGTTGATAAAGTTCTCCTGCACGCCCGAAATAACCTGGGTGGCTAACGGCAGTGGTTCATAATTGCCAGCGCCTTCTTCTTTAGCACCATTCAGGAAATCCTTAAAGAAAATATCATTATTGATTTTAGCCTCATCCACCAACATCCAGTCGCGCAGTATATTGGCATACACCTGCCGGTAATCAAATTGCATTTCTACATTTTCCTTATTTAAGTCGGGCACTTTACCAACTACACCGGGTTGTACTCCTTTACCGAAGATCATTACAGGTGCTCCGGTACCATGATCGGTACCATAGCTACCATTCGCCCGCACGCGTCTTCCAAACTCGGAAGTAGTAAGCGTTAACACACGATCTTCTAATCCACGGGCCTTCAAATCATCCTGAAAGGCTTTCATTGCCGATGAGATATGATACATCAGCGCTGCATGTTGTCCCATGGTAGGATCATAACTTTCCACTTGTTCAGCATGGGTATCAAAGCCACCCATTTTTACCAGGAACACTTTTGTCTTTACGCCAAGTCCTGGCCCACCACCATCCAATAGTCGTGCGATTAATTGTAACTGCGGAGTTAATCCATTGCGCATGCTGCCCTTGGGTGCATTGAATGGATAGCGCTCGGGATAAGTAACACTGGATACCGGTGCATTGCGATATACATCATAAAGTCGGTTGGCATAGTCTTCCGATTTATCTTCAAGTCCTAATATCCAATTAAGTTCCTTACCATACGGTGAATTATCCAAGGCAGTGGGTGGCTTACCGCGTGGGTCAACGCCTTCATCGGTAAATCCTTCCAGTTCATCCACCAATCTTGCAAAGCTTTCCGGATCATTTAATGAAATGGATGTGGGGATGTTTCCATCCTGATGAAAAATCAATGACACGTCACTTCCCATTTCAATAGCAAGCGGATCCTTCATTTCTGCATTAGGAAAATCATTGGGATACACTTTAGGAGCAAACTCTTGTTGCAAATAGCGACCTACCCAACCCGAAGAAAAGTAATCATCAAAACCACCACCCATAAAGGAGATATCTCTTCCTCTGAAATGCGAACCATTGTTGTTTTTATAAGATACGCCTTGCACCACAGTCATACGACCCCGATCATAAAGATCTTTCATGGCTATCATGTCCGGATGCAGGCCCACCTGTGCATCGGACGGCAGCGTGCTATCCAGCGCGATCATTTTGCGTAAACTGTTTTTTGCGGGGATGGCAATGTTGGCCCGCCAGCGATAATATAAATCGTAGGCTTCTACCGGAATGATACTATTCAGCCCGTCATTACCACCATGAAGTTGGAGAATGATCAACACCCGATCATTGGTACTCTGTTCTGCCATCCGCGTAAGCGAATTCTCTGCCATCAGTCGGATGGGAATGCCTCCCAATGTAAACGGAACTGCAGCGAGCGAAAGTTTCTTTATAAAATTTCTACGTTTCATTCAGATCGTTAATAAAGTTGATATTCGGGTGATTGCAGCATCGCATTGAAGAGGTTTTCCAATTGCCTTCTTACCACTTCCATGTCTACCGGGTTATTCCATCGAAAAGCCCAGGCCCCTTCAGGATCGGCATCAATCTGGGGAGATTTCAAAAACGCAGTGAGAAAGTAATTCATCCGTTCAGCCGTTAAGCCTGCATTGTCATCCAGTGCGGGATCAAAGGTTAAGTTCTCGGCTTGTGGTAAAAAATATTTAGCTAATTCAATAATTAAATTGCGAGCGTTCGATGCTATCGCATTACTGATGTTAGCTTGTACGAAGGCCACCACATCCACACCAAGCGCACCGGCCATCATTTGATTTTCAGAGACCAGTTTGCGGATAAACTCATACCTGCGCGTGAGGTAGTTGGTGGAAATCCAACTGCGATGATAGATCGGGTATTGATGATAGGCATCGTAACCAGCCACATCGAAAGGTTGATAAAAATGCATTCCCATATCCTCTAAACTACGGATGAGTTCGCCTGTTTTTTCGAAATAGGTTTCGGCATTGGCTGTCGGATCGGGTAATTGAACATTAAAGATCCGGAACGTCCCAATCATTAGATCAAGGGGAGATTTTATGATTCCGCCAAAGGCATCATCACCCACACCCGCAGCGGCATCATAGAAGTGCTGACTCTGGAATAGATCTTCCAGTACGGGTTGGATTTTAAATCCACTGGCAGCAAAGGTGTTGGCCAGTTCTTCTATGATGGTATCATCAATAGATTGCGTGATTTCGTGATACACAAAGAACCGATAGACTCTTCGGCAGAAATTGCGCGCGGTTTCTGGTTTTGAATAAATCAATTCAATCAATTGACTGATTTCATCCTGAGCACTTGCTTCGGTAGCATTAGTACCGGCCAGAAGTAAAGGATCGGGTTGGATGGTAGCATTACCAAACCGTTCGCTGAATTGCTTCACACTGTTGTCGTGCGCATTGGCATTGGTCGTATTCCCTCTTACTTTACCCCGTGGCAATTTGATCGTGCCAGCCAGATCCAGATCAACAGTAGTATCAAGCGTTGAAAAAGTTGTATCCAGTTCCCAACCTGACAAAACCTGGGCGGCAGCACGTACATCCTGCTCCTTGAAATTAAAATAATCTCCGGGTACTGTTGCCGGGGGCAATGTGCCCTCTAACCCGCGGCCAATTGAGTATAACTCCAGCAGTTCGCGACCGTAATTTTCATTGACACTGCCATTCACGTTCAGGTTGCCGTCCAACAGGCGCAGCATGGCATTGTCAATACTGATTTTTTTAGTGAGTTCTTTAAAATTGTAATCTACTCCTAAGGTCTTATCGAATGCAAATTTCCGGAAGAGTTGATTTTGAAAATAAAGCGACCGACTGTCATCTATCTTGGATTGAATAGCAGTTAAAACGGTATGTAAAAAGAAAACAATTTTCTCGCGCGTGCTGTAAGCCAGATAATTAGCAGGGGGAACACCTATTCCCAGCATTTGGCCAATAAACCAACCTTTAAAAAATTCCTGCAGGTCACTATCACCACTGTTTGCATCTGTGGTTCCGGATAAAACCCATTCGGTACCAGTTTCCGGATCGATGGGTAATACGGGATCGGGCAGGGGTTGTTGAAAAAGTAAAGTAACAGCCTGACTTGCCGTAAGGGTAGCGAAAGAATCGATTTGTAATTTGGTGGGCCCAAAAGTGGCCCGGTGCAATAAGTGTGCGGCCCTTTTATAACCAAGCGGACCTCCAAAGGATGGTAATGGCATGTGTAAATATTATCTCGACAAGTTAATCCTTCTAATCGGAAGAATGAATCGGTTTTCCAGTTAAAAGGCAGATATAGGCGACCATTGAATTAATTTTTCCTTAATCTTGAGTTACCCTACTTTTGTTTAATTATAACCCGTAGATGAAACTAATAGAATGCCCGCGTGACGCCATGCAGGGTCTGGAAAAATTTATTCCAACAGACCTTAAAGTAGCCTACATTAATCAATTGTTAAAGGTGGGTTTTGATACCATCGACTTTGGAAGTTTTGTTTCTCCGAAGGCGATTCCACAAATGCGCGATACAGCTGAGGTACTGGATCAATTAGACTATACTCAATCGAAATCCAAACTGCTGGCTATTGTGGCCAACCTAAGGGGGGCAGAAGCAGCCTGTAAGTATGAGCAAATAACTTATCTTGGATTTCCACTTTCCATCTCCGAAACTTTTCAACAACGAAATACAAACAAGTCGATTGGTGAGGCGCTTAACACCGTCAATGAGATTCAGGAATTATGTAAGAAGCACAATAAAAAACAGGTTGTTTATATCAGCATGGGTTTTGGCAATCCGTATAATGACCCTTATGAAACAGCCATTGTTGAACAGTTTACAGATATTCTCGCTACGCTTGAGATAGACATAGTTTCGCTGGCTGATACGATTGGAGTTTCGACCCCAAACCAGATTGAAGTTTTATTTAAATCACTGACAAAGAGATTTTCCAACATCGAATTCGGGGCTCACCTTCACTCTGCCCCTGGCAGTCGTCTTGAAAAGATCGAGGCTGCTTATCGTTCGGGCTGCCAACGATTTGACGGAGCAATAAAAGGCTTTGGTGGTTGCCCGATGGCTAAAGACGATCTGGTAGGAAATATGGCAACTGAAACAATTTTATCTTTTCTGGATTCAAAGAATGATGCTCCTGAACTAAACCGGGAAGCGTTTGCTCAATCACTGGTTATGGCAGATCGCATTTTTCCACATTAGTTGGCAACTCGCCAGGCCGGTCTAACCCTGCCTGCTCCGCCAACTGGCGGATGCGGCAAAGGCAGACGATCTGGCACCTAATAAATAGTAGCTTTTACTTTAGTGCAAACATCTTGCCCGGCAGCGACTTCACTGCATTTTTAAACTCAAGGGTGAGCAGGAGCGATGCCAATTGGCTTGGTGGCAATGACGATTTGAAACTCAACTCATCAATCATTACCGGTGCCTTGCGATCTTTCAGAATTTGAATCACTTTTTGTTCATCGGGTTCGAAAAAGGTGAGATCAAGCGTTGTTTGAACTGAATTACTTTCGGCCGACCAGTTCATGATGTATTCCAGATCCTTCACAGAAGTGTAGACATTGGCTTTGTTTATTTTGATCAACTTATTACAGCCTTCGGAATATGTTTGACCAAGATTACCGGGCACAGCAAAGACATCTTTATTATAGGTGTTTGCAATATCGGCTGTAATCAATGCGCCCCCTTTTTCTGCTGCTTCCACTACGATCAGTGCATCACTAAGCCCTGCGATAATGCGGTTGCGGGCAGGAAAATTATGAGCATCGGGTTTGGTGCCAAAGTGATTTTCAGTAATTAACCCACCATGACTAATCATTTTTTTAGCCGTGTCTTTATGGGCTGCCGGATAAATAATATCCATTCCGCTTCCCATCACTCCAATGGTGGAGAGTCCGTGCTTGAGGGCAAACTTGTGTGCATGGATGTCAATGCCATAGGCAAGACCGCTGATGATTAATGCTTGATGGGGTACCAACTCCTGGCAAATTTTCTCCACCATTTCTTTTCCATACTCGGTAGCCTGGCGTGTACCAACAATCCCCACCGTTTTGGGTACATTCAGATTTTGGTTTCCTTTATAATAGAGCAGAGCGGGAGCATCGTCAATGGCCTTTAACCGTTGCGGATATTTTTTATCGATAAAGAATAAGATCTCGGTATCTTCTTTTTCTGCTTTTTTGAGTTCTTTCTCTGCCTCGTGAAAACTCTTTTCATGGATGATGGCTTCGGCAGAGATTTCACCCACCCCCGGGATCTTCAGAAGTTTACCTTTGGAAGTTTTAAAAACCTGTTCGGCCGAACCACAATAGCTTACTAACTGCTTGACTAAAAAATCGCCAATACCGGGAGTAAAATGCAGTGCAAGAAAAGAAAGACGCTCCTGATCCATGAATTCAAACCGTGAATTCTGAAATTAAAGAATCTCAGTAATAATTGGAATATGTTTTAGAGTTTTTCGCGGATCTGCACCAAAAACTGGCGCACCTTTTTAAGAGAATCCATCAGATCCATCTTATCGCGAACTGACTGGCTGTCATTTTTAAGCATTTCCTTAGCTCCTTGGAGGGTAAAGCCTTTTTCCTTCACTAAATGGTAGATAGTGCGAACATGATCGATATCTTCTTTGGTAAACTGCCGATTGCCTTTGCGGTTCTTCTTCGGTTGGATGAGATCAAACTCTGATTCCCAAAAGCGTATGAGGGAGGGGGCTACATTAAACATCTCGGCTACTTCACCGATAGAATAATATATCTTCTCAATTTCTTTTTCTTTATACGCCATGAGGGACAAAGGGGGCCTGGATTCAATCGCTTTATTCAACGATCTTCATGCAAAGTAACAATTCTTTAAACTTGAAGCAATGTTGACTATTTTTTTTATCGACAACCTATTCACATCATTTTGTGGATTTAAAAACCCACCCAAAGTCATCTATTTCTATTGCACATTCCGGAAAATCCTCTTTCGTTAACTGCTGAATTCGCTTTAAAACTTGCTTTTGTGAATCAATTTTCACCGAGGATCGCGGAGTTTGAATGGTTGAAGTGATTTGTGCCTTTAAAAAATTGCCTTTTGAGTTAGTATATACCTTGATAATAGGCGACCATCCATTAATGCCCGATACGTTGATTCCACCATACGTACAGAAATTTCCCAAGCTATAAGCAATGAATCGATCATTATAAACTTCCACAGCCCGGGTAACGTGCGGACCATGTCCAAAAATGATATCAGCGCCCTCATCAATTAATGCATGGGCAAACTCGTATACATCGCCCCTGTCTTCACCATAAAAAATTTCATGGCTCCGCGGAACATGTTGATGTTGCGGTCCTTCGGCCCCGCCATGAAAGGAGACAATGACGATATCTGCCAGTGAATCGAGATAGGAAACAATCTTTCGTGCAGCCGGTAAGTCATTAATGCTTTGGCAATTGCTGTTGGGTGCAAAAGCCGTGAAGCCATAACGAATTCCATCTTTTTCAAATAGGGTAAAGGGTTGATTGAGTTGACCTGCATGAATGATGCCTGCATCTTCCAGGCTTTTCATACTACTTTTCCTGCCAACTTCTCCGAAGTCACCCGCGTGATTATTGGCCAGACTCATCATATCAAAGCCTGCACTCACCAGGTTTTGGACATAGCTGACCGGGCTACGAAAAACATAACATACCTTTGGATCGCGACAAGTTTTGGCGGTTCCACCGTCATCTAAAAGCACTCCTTCCAGATTTCCGAGGGTGATATCAGCACTGGAAAGGATGGGTGTTACTTCTTTTAAAAGATCTCTTCCATTATTAGGGGGCAATACACCGCCATTTGGGTAATTGCTGCCCATCATGATATCGCCCACACCAATAATAGTAATTGTGTCTTTTTTTTGTGCCTGTACCCAGGCCATCTGCACCAAAAGCAAAAAAAGAATTACAAACCTTGTCATACAAAAATTTAAGGCTGCAAATAAAAGGAGAAGTCCAGTAAAGAAGAAATGATGAATGAATTAATCCAGCGAAGTAGTTGCTTTACTTCCCACCTCAATCAACTTTTCGTATTCTTTGTTATTGAGATCGCGTTGAAAGAAGTTGATGGGATTGATGGGATTGTTTTTGTAAAGCACTTCATAGTGAAGATGGGCAGCTACCGATAGGCCTGTGTTGCCCACATATCCGATAACCTGACCACGCTTAACATGTTCACCCTGCCTTACAATATACTGTGTCATATGCGCATACCGGGTCTCAAACTGATAGCCATGATCGATGTACACTACGTTACCATAAGAAACAGAATGTTGAGCCGCACTTACACGACCATCACCGGTAGCATAGATGGGACTTCCAACAGGCGCTGTAAAATCAAGGCCATTGTGTGGTCTTGAATAACCTAACAACGGATGCATGCGAAGGCCAAATATGGTATGAAGATGAGTAAGGTCTTTATTACTTACAGGCTGTATAGCAGGCCTTGAAGCCCACATTTTTTCTTTGCGGGTTAATTCATTCATCAACTGTTGTAATGATTGCTCTTCAATGTCCAATC
>Ga0116177_10000797_pt1 | contig 23493 bp, 34 predicted proteins | sample AD_STIC10_MetaG_FD_89750 | JGI IMG/M metagenome (GOLD analysis project Ga0116177, IMG submission 89750) | Active sludge microbial communities of municipal wastewater-treating anaerobic digesters from USA - AD_STIC10_MetaG | ecosystem: Engineered > Bioreactor > Anaerobic > Digestate | place: USA... | reverse complement strand
TCAATGATTGTTTGAAGAGGTTGACCTTTTCCTTGTTTTGATTCTCTAATGTAAAACGGAAGTGCTTTAGCTCTATTAATGATTGACATGTTGAACCCCTTTAAAAAAAATTAAATTTAAATTTTTTTTAGATATGAGTGTTTTAATTACTCCACTTCCAAATGACGATGCAATAATAATGACAGAATCATTGACATGTTACTTACGTGATATTGTTTACATTAATATTGAAGATAAAGAGGGAGCTAGTATTATCCTAACAACAAACAGTGATAAAAAGTATATTGAGATCAAATCCACTTATGATATGATTAATAAATTATCAGAATTGGATATTACGTATGGCAATGCCAATGGGACTATTATTTTTCCAAAAATAAGCATATCATATGTCTACAAGGAAAATGCAAAAAATGTTTGTGTATTATTTAAAAGATTCACAGTTTATATTTCAAGTAAATTATTCATCAAAATACAAGAAGATATTATGTTGAAGCACGTTCAAACAATTGAACGTGAAGAACTTGAAAGAGAAAACAAGATGATGCGTGCACATATTGAATTTTCACCGGGAGGTCAAGAATTTTTTAAAGTTATGGAATCTTTTAAAAATAAACAATAATGAGGGTTGTTGTTTCTGATAGATTTGATACATCATTTGATACAAGTTTGACAAGTTTAAAAGAATTTGCAAAGTGTCAAATTTACCCATGTACAAACATGACCAACTTACAATTGAGCAAATGTTGTCATCATTTGAGAATATTTGATTGTGGAGGATCTTCTTATCTAAAAATATGTGGTATGTGTTATGCAAACCATTTAGAAAAGGTTAAAGAAGCTCAAGAAAAGAATTGGAGAGACGTCACTTATTACTTTTATTATGGAGATGAATCGGATGATGAATAAAGAAAAAGGGAGGGAGGTTATGACATCCCGAAGGGATGTCATAACCTCCCAGTATCCAACGACAACAACTCTTCCTCCTCCGTAAATGGGTCCCTCTCATTCTTCAAATCTACAAGTGATCTCACAACCAAATCATTTGTAATTTGTTCTGCCTCAATGTTTGAAATGGTTGATATCTTCCGAATCGTTTCTTTTCTGGGATCCGTTTCACAACAATAAATATTTGTATGTATGGGATCTAAAAGCTTTACATCACTCAACTTTGTGATGGTCTCATTATCAAAGATAAATACATTTCTAGTGCTCCACTGACCATTTGTCTCAATCAAAATTGGAACATGTGTTTTGATTACATTATCACATCGCATTTGTGTTTGTATGTTCATTCTTTCCGCCCACACAAGATATATAGGTCCTAAGATATTGTGAAATCTGTAAATCTTATTTTTCGAAGTGATTGCCAATTGCAACCCTTGTCTTGCCGATTCACAAATTCTAGAATTAATTGATTTTGATAATTCGTTTAATGTTCCTGTTGTCCAAAGTATACGTTTTTTAGGATCATGGTGATTTGGGAACAACACTGTCATAATACAATTCACTGGTATTTCTGAATCAATTTTAATAATATATTTATGTTTAAATGGATTATCGGAACCTTCAGAATTCAAATCAACGTCAATTAAACAACTGGATTCATTACCATTACAAATACTTTGCCATTGATCTTCGAGAATAATTTTTTTGATAGATTCTGAATTTGAGTAGGGAGAACTTTCACTCTGTCCCATTATGGAAGTTTTTACAGTTATATCAAATGCTGCTCTTTTCATACCAGCATACACTGCATATAAATACAAACGAATTTTTAGAGCTCCGACATTGTTTATAGAAGCAATTGTATCTGCACTGTATCACTTGTGCGATTATTCCGGGCATTGTCTTTTTCAATTTCAAACACTTCAATACTTTGATTTCTTTTTTGCACAATTACTCATTGTGTTGAGTGGATTGTATTTGATCCATTTTAAACGTGGGTATGAATGGATAGAATGGATCATGATATTTATATTCATGTGTGCAATTGTTGTGCTCCAAGTTGTCCTTCCAGGTGAATTATATGTTCAAGCTGGTCTCATTGCTGCAATAGTCATCATTTTGATAACTTACTGGTACATTTTTGGAGTGCCAAGATACAATTTATTCTATTTGGCATTAGCGACCATGTTTTTATCCATGTCTGCCATATTGTTCTCATACCAAACGTGTTACCCTGAAGGATATTGGGATATACATTCATTGTGGCACATTTTAGGAGCATTAGGAATCACCTTTATGTTTTATACAAAAAAACCGGCACACCTATACCAAAATGCAGCACATAAAATTTGATCACTTTTTGAAAACTGTAAAAAATTCCCTATGCCCCCTTTTTTGCAAAATCTAGGAAAAAATTTTCTTGACTTTTGATAGGGTCAAACTTTTTTTTTATTTTTTTTTTAAAAAGTCAAGAATTTTTTTTCCTAGATTTTGCAAAAAAGGGGGCATAGGGAATTTTTTACAGTTTTCGTTTTCGCCGAAAAAAATAAATCTGCGAAATTTCAAAAACTGTAAAAAATTCCCTATACCCCCTTTTTTGCAAAATCTAGGAAAAAAATTTCTTGACTTTTTGATAGGGTCAAACTTTTTTTTATTTTTTTTTTTAAAAAGTCAAGAAATTTTTTTCCTAGATTTTGCAAAAAGGGGGTCATAGGGAATTTTTTACAGTTTTCAAAAAATCTCCATGGAGTTTTCCAATTTTTTTTATTTTTTTGTTGTTTTCAATTTCTTCACTTGTGGTTCCTCAGTGGTCTTTTTTTGTTTATAAAAAGATATTTCAACTGTAGTGTTTGGAAATTCGTATTCTGGTGCTTGTGATGTATAGAATATCTCGTTATACAAATCAACAATATAGTAATTTGATTTGTTTCCAACAATACATAAATTGGGTGATATGATTGCAACGGCAGGTTCACTCATGGTCATAACGGTGAAATCGCTCATTGCATTGATGTAATCTACATCTTTTTGAGTTTCCACCAATTCCAAAGTATTTTGACCATCAAAGGATTTTTCAAATTCTTTCAGATCCAAAAAGATGATTGGAATCTCCGAATGTTCGATTAAATAGGATGCCATGGGCAAGGTTGCCTTTTCATGCTGCGGTTTATTAAATGGAATAGATTGTCTCTGTTTCATTTTAAATTAAACATAATTTCGTCGTTGGTTGGCGCAAACACCTCCGTCAGGGGCTCGCCATGTTTTGCGTGGTAGTAAAAACTTAAAATATTACAGAGAATATTATATTTGGCGATTCCTTCTTTTAAAAGATATTCAGGAGGGGTTTCTTCGACTGGTTCATCTTCATCCCACATATTTTCAAATTCATTCATGTCTAAGGAATTTTTACTATATTTAACAATTTTAATCTGCTTTATATTTGCTGTACCATTTACAGCATTCACATTGATTTCCTATGTGGCATGCTACAACTGTGCTTATGGCAACATCTTTTGCAATTGCTACAATTTCACTCCTACTTAACATATCATTGAGAATGCCCATTACTAATGCAGCCATTATACCGTTTACACTTTTCAATTTACCGTATGAAAATACAACGGTAAATCCAGTCCCATTGAAGAATCTGCAGGATTGCTATAATTACATTTCTAGAAATGTACCGAATGTAACATATTTCAATACAACAATCGAAATGATGAACATTACAAACAATCTAACGGATTACACGGGAGCGATTACTGTATTGAATCGTGGTAACTTGACGGTAAATTTTAATACATCATTGAATTACACACGGCAAACAATAACGATAGCAAACTCATTGATATATTATGTACAAATTATAGATCCCACATTGTTTTACGTTCAAACAAATGGGACGAATTCGTTCCAATTTGATAATTGGGTTCCCCCCATTTATCAAAATGGAACATATGATGGATATTTTGGAATTTACGATCTTTTACGAATGAAGATACAGAGTGCTCCAGGAGCATCCATACAATTGAATAAGCTTGAATTCAATGGATTGGATGTAATCATGTCGGATCAATTTGCAAATTTGACAGAGGGTGACGTTGTGGGAATCACAAGACCACTCCAGATTTTATGATTAAAATTCTATTACAACCATTTTTTCTTGTATTCTTTTGGATTGGATTATGGAACATTCTTGAATATCTTCAATTTCAATGGAGGAACATAATTTATGTAACTGTTGGATATTTAGGAATGGTCATTACTGAAATACTTTACAAGAAATATAAAAAATTAAAATATTTGAGATTAATCATTTCAATGGTGTTTGCGACGCTCTTTTGGTGTGGAGCATGGTATTTATTTGATACAAGTGTATTGTGGATACAGATTGTGTATATTTTGGGATCTTTAGTATTTTTATTGATTTTAGAATGGATATCATTTAAAACCATGGGAACGGTATGAAACAATCATTAAATTGACAGTAAATTGTTCCCAACCAGCTATTTTTTAAATTCAGAAAGTTTTCATTTTATTTAAATAAAAATAAGTAGTATTAACAATAAACCAACTGTAATTCTTGAAGCACTTGAAGCTCTGCATGCAGGTTGTTCACACATTAATTCACAAATGGGTTTTGGACAATTTGTGGGTTTTGAACATTCCCAAGTACAATTTGTTGCTTCACATAGATTTTGACATCCTTCATATCTTTGATACGTTTGTCGATCAAAACAATAAGGAGGATCGCAAACGGTTTCACATTGAGGACATGCATCACTTTCGCACATGTCAGGAGGACATCTGATGTGACATGAAGGAGGATAACATTGAATAAATGAAGAATTCGTATCACATTGAATTTCACATATGGGCGGATTACATTTTGGAACACATGAAGCATTACAAATAGGATCATCACATGTGTACCGACATTGAGGATGACACGCAAATGCAAAAGATATCAGGAGGAGTAATAAAAACATTTTTTTAAAAAAAGATTAAAAAAGTTTTATTAAATATCAAAAATAAATTGTTACTTTATTATCAATTTCTGCTCGACAAATTGGACATGTCTTTAATCTGTTTGCACATTCCCTACAACAGCAAACATGCACTTCCAGTCCATGAAGAAATCCAGTGTTTTTTTCCTTTTCAAAACATACGACACATTCTGAACCATCTCCACCATTCCCAACGGGTTTAGATGAATTACATTTTCGACAGAATTTGTTATCTCTAAATTGATGATCATTGCATTTGATACACAACCAATCACCAGGTTTGAAAGTTACTTCCTTCTTCTTCTGTTCTTGAGAAGGAATGAAATTAGGTCGATTCTTTCCACATTTTCTACATGTAGCTCTATCTGAAAAATTTGAAGCTCTTCCAAATTTATCATTTGGACAAGGGTGACAAATCCATTCATCTTTTTGCATTTTTTTTTAAAAGACCCTTTAGAATGGATATTCAAAATGCATTTATGAAACTTTTAAAACATAATTTTAGACATATCGAATTTAATGAAAATGATTCATTTGATAAAATGAAAGAAAAGATAATCATGTCAGGTAATTACGGAAGATTTATTACCCTTGATGCATTTGAAAAATGGTTTAACGAAACGGTATTTCATGCTGATCAATTATTAAATCGTAATTACAATGGAGGGTCTTAAATACATTTTGAATAAAATTTATGAATCTTATGGATCATTTATAATATGTTCGATACCATTATTAACGTTATTATATTTTCTATTCAAATCACCTTCTAAAAAGAAGTTAATCATTTTGGATTTAAACAAGTTACTCGTTTATAGATCATTTAAACATGATTGTAAAGACGATATTTCAAATGCTGAACTTTTAGGAGAACATTATACATGGATTAGACCTGGAGCACACAAATTTCTTGAATATTGCTTTGAACATTATGATGTTGCTGTATGGTCCAGTGCAAATTTAAAGAATTTAAATCTTCTCATCAATCATGTATTTGGAACATTGAGAACACAATTAATATTTGAATGGGGACAAGACATGTGTGATAAGTATACAAATCAGAATGATTTGAATAAGCCAATCTTTAAGAAACCTCTATCAAAGGTTGTTAAAAAGACTAGTTATTACATGGAGGAAATTCTCATTATTGATGATTCTGAAATCAAGATGGAGGGGAACCCGCCCAATTGTTTTTTAATCACAAAAGAATGGATACCGTGGGAACAAGAGACGGAAACATTGGAAGATATTAAAAATAAAATTTCAAGATGAAGGGTATCCAAAGTTTAGATTTATTAAGAAAACTCCCATTTGATCCAAACACAGTTGAATATAAAGATAAAGATAAAGCACTAGAAGCATTTAATCGACTTGATGAAATTAACGATATTAAAGATTTATTGGATCTTGAAGACATGTTTAATGAATGGGGTAGGTTAATCTCAGAAGCTACTAGAATGTATTTACCAGGCAAAACCATTCATTCTTTCAAAAATGAATTATCCAAAATTAATGAAAGAATACGTCTTTTGGAAAAAGATATTACAAATGCAAAGTTACTGGATATAAATGGACCTTTAGGAAATATTAGATGGTCATGTTTTATAAAATTAGTTAAAAAATATTGTTTCACAAAAAACGAACAAGATGATTTTAAAGTTTGGTTAGATCAAAATATGTGTAGTGACTGGAGTAAGATGGATTTAGAAGGTGAATCTTTTGGAGGATATTATCTTTTTCCAGAAGGAAGCTATGAAAGAGAGAATGCATGGCAGTTATCCAGGGATGAAGCAATTGAAAAATTGTTTAAACTTCCTTATCCACGGGATTTAATCAAATGGATCATTAATTATGGATGTGCAACAAGAATGGAAAGTTATCGTTTTGTTAAAAATACTTGTATTTGGTTTGATAAAATGATTAGAACGGTAAATATATTAACGTTGGAGACAACAATTATTTATCAAATGAATAAAACTCATTAAAACATTCTTTACCACAGAATAAGTGTTTATCCGTATGATACTTGGCTACTGATCCACATATTTGACAGTTGATATCGAATTTAAATTCGGAATTTGTGATGAAAGCTGTACAGTCAATCCCACATGATACTTGACTAACTTTAGGAATATTTTTAACTTCAAATGGTTCATCAATAGTGTGTTCTTTCAAAATTCCATCCCCCATATTTCCTAATTGGCCAGTTCCAAATGTATATAGTTTTCCATCTTTTGTAACAAATGTATAATTTTCAGTGCCACAATCAGCTGTTAAAACATTTTTGGCTATCAATTTAAAATCTGTATCATTGTTTTTTGTATCGTATCCAATTCTAAAATCGTCATAATTGGTTATAATTGCTTTAATATGTTTTGTATCAGTTGAATCACCATATTTATCTTTAAGATAACCAGCACATATCTCTTTTACTTTGTAACTTCTACTCGGTTTATCAAAATCATTAAAATAGTAATAACCTTCTTTGGAAACAAACGATTGATTTCTTGAAAGTTGTTTAACATTTTTAAATAAAACGGCACCTAAAGAAGTAGCAAAATTGTATTCACGTAAATCACCATTATCTTCAATACATGTTATAAAAGGAAAGACGTAATGATTGGTACGAGCTTCTTTTACTTTGCTGTTATTTAATTCTATTTTTTTTGACATTAAAATATCTCCATTAATGAAATATAAATCATTATTAATAGTAACAGCCAAAACATGATGACTAATAAAAAGATTAGATCCAACAGAAACGTGTTTGACTTTTGGAATATTATTAACCTTAATAGGTTCAAAATCCGATGATGACTTACATAAATACAATTCATTTTCAGTTGTAATAAATGCTAAATATTTATAACCAAATGCAACTTGAATTACATTAGAGAATATTTTTTTTGGTATTGTTATTCCAGAACCAAAAATATACAATTCACCAGCATACAATCTATCTATCAATTCATATTTATCGCATATAGATTTAATATATTTTGAAGTTCTGCAAATCAATAACAACTGTTCTTTTGGAAGATTTTGCAGAATTTTTGCAAGTAATTTACCCTCACTCACTTTTCCCAAAGCTTCTAAAAGGGAAAGATCTTTTGGATCTTTATAAAGGAACCAACGATTTAAAATGCTCTCTTTAGATTCCATTTTTTATTGGAGGTTCATTTATTGAATATATACCTTGGAAAATCTGGTGGCATCATTGGAATCATTTTGCTCCTCATTTCATCTGAAATATGTGGAAAACATACAAATGTTAATGAAGCATTGATCTTCACAGGACCTCCCACAACGTTCAATCCTACTTGATTGAGTGGTCTTCTATCAAGCTTTTCCGTCATGAAATTATCAATACATGACTTTTTGATCATATCAAATGTATGATTCGCAACAATGAAATACATGATATCGTTGTTTGCTGTCAGTTCCAATGCAAACATTCCCTTTTGCAATCTTCTATGTGTTCCAATGTTTAAGCACCAAGAAAGAACATGCTTCTTTGGCACCAATACATAATAATCTGCCAAGAATACTTTTGATTCACCTCTTTCATCAAATACTCCACACTCTTTTGGTAAGTTTGCAGCTGCACACACAACAGGAGGCACTATGATGATTCCATTCATAATGTTCTTCTCATCAATGTGCATAAAGGTTCTAACGTATGCATCATTCAAATAAATGCAACTTGGGTTCTCTTTGATTAGAAAATCATTATATTGTCCTTCCTTTTTGGGACCAATTTCAATCGCACATCCTGGAGGAGCTCCCACAGATTGCAGCATCTTATTGATTGCTTCAGCTTCTTTTTGTCCTGAAATGGGTTCAAATATCTTGCAAATTAATGCCTTTTCAGGGGAAGGATTGGTAATGTATCTTACGAGAAATGCTCTCACTGAAACATCGTTTAAATTGTATGGTAAGTTATTGTACGGTTTTCTAGGTTGAAAATTTCCATCTTGAATCAACAAAAGTCCTGAACCTGTAAATTCTACATTCTTGGTGACTTCTCGTGCCGGTTCATAAGTTGGGATGGTAAATCCCGCAAATGGATTCACTTTATCAAATGAATCCACATTAAAATATTTCAAAATAAACTCAATTAGAGGGTTTGAAGAGTCATCATCATCCTCCTGGTCCATTTTTTTATCTCCAACTATGGATATTTCTGACGGAACAACGGTTATTCCAGAAACAGTGGATGAAGCCCTTGAAATGATTGCGGAATTGGAAGATTTTATGGAACATGAAATGTGTATGGATGAAGTTGAATGGTGTAAAATGAGGCGAGCGGAACTATATGACCAACTTTCAGTTTTACAAAACAAAAAAGAATGAATTTTCTCCTGTCTTTAATTGTCTTTTCCTATGTAAGTGTTGCCTTTTATTTTGCGATTAACAATGCGTTGAGTGTGAAAACAGTTGATTACACTCAATACAATTTTGCATTGAATAACACACAATACGGAAGATCTGTAGAATCTGCAGCAATGATCAAAAAGAATGATATCTCCATTTTGAAAACATCTTGTGAATCAACCAGATATTCAATATCTCAATTGATTGTACCTAACATTACATATTATGATGAATTAAATGCACAAAATAAGTCATGTCATGATTACTTGGATTCTCTTAATAGAACTCTTCAAGAAGTTAAAAACAATGGAACATTGGATCTATTGGGTCAAGGTGTGTGTTTATTTTTGAATACAACCATTAATTATCAATATAAGCGATTGACGTTGAATGTGTATGATTTCTATTACTATGTGTTTCCTACATCTGATCCCATATTTACGAATTCTTCCACTCTGTACATTGATAGTTGTGTTCCAATCATATTTAAGGGTGGTCCTAAAATGAATAAGACCTACACATCGGGTATTGATTCGGTTGGAGCCGTAAACTATTTGGAGATTGGTGAGGAAAAAGTAAAAATTCAAATGCAAACTGGGATGCAAACTGTACAATTGAACAATTTTCAAATAATAAATTGAGAAGAGATGAGGGGTGGTGAAAAAAGATATGTCATGTTTCCCATCAAGGAACATGAAGAGTGGGAACTTTACAAGAAAGCATTTCGTTGTTTTTGGACACCCGAAGAACTTACTTTTGATGAAGACGCTAGACAATATTATGAAGATCTTAACGATAACGAAAGATATTTCATTTCACATGTGCTTGCGTTTTTCGCAGCTTCGGATGGTATCGTAAATGAAAATCTAGCTTTAAACATGATGAATCTGTTTGATCAACCGGAAATCAAATGCTTTTATGGATATCAAATTATGATGGAAAATGTACATTCTGAAGTGTATTCGGAAATGATACAAACCTATGTACCAAATTTAGAAGACCAATCCAAGTTGTTTCGGGCCATTGAAACAATGCCATGTGTTGGAAAAAAGGCAAAATGGGCATTGAATTGGATACAAAAGAAGAATGTTACCATGGCAGAGAGATTGGTATCTTTTGCAGCTGTTGAAGGAATATTCTTTTCTGGATCCTTTTGTGCCATCTTCTGGTTGAAGAAAAGAAATCTCATGCCTGGATTGTGCCAATCCAACGAATTGATATCAAGAGATGAAGGATTGCATTGTGATTTTGCATGCCATTTATTCAAAAAGTACACTGATAGACCGGATTTGACAAGAATTATAACGGAAGCAGTTGATATTGAAAAGGAATTTATTATTGATTCCCTCCCAGTCTCATTGATTGGAATGAATGCAACATTAATGTCCGAATATATCGAATGTTGCGCGGATAGACTTTTGGTTGAATTGGGATTCAATCGTTATTACAATACTAAGAATCCATTCCCTTGGATGGAGTTGATTTCCCTAAATGGAAAAACAAACTTTTTTGAAAAAAAGGTTACTGAATATGCAGTTCCATCATCAAAAAGGGTATTTTCATTAAAGGAGGACTTCTAAAAAACCCCTTCCCGAAGGGGGAAATCACCTCCCTCTGGCAGATGATTTCTTCATTCTCTTATTATACTTTTGAAACACTTGAAGAGCATCATCAAATACAAAATAAAGATTATCTTTTGATTTACGATATTCTTCCTTTTTAACTTCACAATATTCTATAAATTGATCGATATCTTCAAACATTTTCTGATCTCCTGCTTCATCGAGATTCTTAATATGTTTATAAAATTCAATAGATTCCGTAAATCTGATTGGTTTTATCGCATTAATAACTTCTCGAAGTTCCAATCCACTAAAATTACGAATGTTTTCATAAATGTATTTGTTAAACGTTTGATTATATCTAATTATACCTTTACCATCATTTTTAATATAATAAAGAATTCTTTCAATATTCATACTTTCATATGGTATACTCTCAAACGTTATTTTACCATATTTTTTAGAATCTTTCAAGTATTCCAAGTTATTTGTACGTTTTAAAAGTTCCAAATCCAATAATACACGATAACTTATTGATATAACATGATTTCTTTTCAATTGTAATAACATTTCTTCAACAACCGAAAATCTAACAAATGTTGTATCGCCCCTTTCCCATTTCAAGTTATTTTCAATACCATATGATATGAGAAATTTAAACAATATTAATTGTTGACCTTCATGTTTTTCTATTCTATAAAGTTCATTAATATAAGTTGAAAATTGACTCGAATCGAAAATATTCTTATTGTTAAATAAATCGATTGCATCTTTTCCTGAAAACGGCACATCTAGAAATGCATATTTTACAATATTGTACGCTTTTGGATCAATCCATTCATTATTGATCCAATTGAGTATAAATTTAGAAAACCCATGATATTGATAAACTATAATACGTCGACAAAAATTGCGTCTACTATCGTTATTCAATTCACCAAATGCATGCAAATTCATTTGAAATTTTAATGTATCACTGTCCATGTTATAGTAATTTACGTCAATAAAATATTGTGGATTTTTTCTAACATAAAATCTAAAAAAATCTGGTGTAAATATTGCACGTTCTTCATTATCAAATTTATGATCTTCAAAATATTGAACTAACTCTTGCAAACTAAATTCCGACAATATCTTCCATCTCACCTCCTTTTGAGGTAATGTAGATAACGGCCATTCTATCCTGCATTCATGACTGCAGAAAATGTTATTTGTTCCTTTTTCGTATTTAAGGTTACTTGTGGTTCCACAAGTATAGCACTTCATGAGGAAACTAAATGTTAACGGTAATCCAGATTATGAATATATAGAAAATGAAACCAAATTCGAAGACATTGTAGCTGATTTGTTTACCTTGAAACCAAATATCAAATATCATGTGGATATGAGCATGCGATTTGATGCTCAGGATTCGTATCAAGAGATTGAATTGGAAATGACGGTTACGGAATACATTGATTTGGTGAATGGACAGATGTACACACAGAAATATGGCGATGTGGATGGATTATTGGATGTGAGTGTTATTGAAAAGAGGAAAATAAATGAATATGAATTGTTTTAACATGGAGGGTTGGATTAAAGATAATTTTGAGATTGAACCCATTGATAGAGTTTTGAGAACTACTCAAAAGTCAAGGTTCACCGTAACGCGCACCCGATATTGGAGTGATAGACCATATTTTAAAGAGGGTGATTTAGTAATGTCGAGTGGTTTGTCTTTAGAATTATATCAAATTCTTGGAAGAGTTGGAACACCCAAGAGACCTCATTATGATGTTCCTAAACTATATGAAGGGACTATAGAATTTAATCAGGCTGGTTATCATTTTCAGTTGCTTACTCCTAAAAAAGAAGATTATCCAAAATTTAAAGAAGTGAATGAAACAAAATGGCCTGAATACATTCCAAAACCAAGAGAGAAGAAGAAAAGAAAAATTAAAGAATGATTCAAAGCTTTGGCGGATTGTAAAAGACCTGCAAATTCTTCACTATTTTTTTTTTAAAAAAAAGATCTTTTTATTAATGTGTTTATTGAAACACGTTCCGTGTTTCAATAAACACCCTTTGGCACTTCAGGAGTTGCTTCAATTGCCTTTCTTGCATGGTTTCCATTCAGTCCACTGTGTCCTTCATGTTCAGCTTGAAGCATTGCCTGCTTTGTCAATTTCATCGTCAAATTAACCAGTTCTGCATTCAATACAGCAGCCGCCCCATCTTGTGCTTGTGTAAATCCATAACGGGCATGAAGTCCATGAAAGGCCTCACTGGTAAGCATGTTTGGGTAGGTTTTTTCACTCATATTTGTTTTAAAAATCGATAAAGTTCTTGATTTTCTGCAACAACGGCAGATCTCAAAGATTCTTCGAGACTTGCGGGTTTTCCAAATTGCAGAATCATTTTTACATAGGTTAAAACTTCCTCTTTTGGAATATTATAGATAATATCAACAATATGTAAATCTGTCACGGGTATTCTTTGAAATATGAATTTCAACAGATCCGGTTGTTTCATAAGATAAAAAACAGATCTATCTAAGAAATTTGTTGATACATAAATGAATATTTTAAAAAATATTCCCCTTACGGCAGGTAATTGACGTTCATCTGTGAATGCATATATCTTATTCATTACAATATCTGCAAACCCTGAAGTTGGTTTTATGTGGGGGTATAAGATATTAAACACATTTAAATTGAATACTTGAGCCGCAACAATTGCTTGATATTTTAGGACTTTTTGATTGTATATCGTTCCATATTTAAAAATTATGGTGAGTAAATCCAATCTTCCTGTTTGACATGTTTTTTCCAACCATCTATCGGATGTACAATTGTCGGAAAAGAAACCTTTATAACTTTGTTTGACAATAAAAATAATGTCCTTATTTCCCAAGGTGATAATCCACCACATGAATTCATCAGGTATTTTATGACGTTTTACATAGGTTTTAAAGAATGTAATTGTAAATATCAGATCTCTTATTTTTCTATTTAGTGATATTGTGTTTATCAATTCAAGAGGTTCAATACGTAATAAAAATTCAAAAGTCAATGTATTATCGGTACCAAATAAATTGATGAGACATATTTTACTGCAGATTAAATTTTTACCCGCTTTATATTGTGCTGGTTTTTCACAATATTCGCAACTCATTTTGATGGGAAAAGCGACGAACGTCGCTTTTTCCCTTAATTTAAATAGTTATGAAGGATAAAATTTCCAAGAAGCCGATTAGACGTTACAGACGTGCAGGACTTAACATTCCGAGTCATTTGATTCGAAATGAGGTTAAGAACCGTTTGAATGGTAGACGCCTTCAAAAGAATGTGGAGATTGTTGTTGCAGCTCTTGTCGAACAGTGCACCACTCAATTGCTTTTGGATGCCGCCAAGCATGTTAAAAAGGGAAACTACATTAACATTAAGCATCTTCTGCATGCCGCAAATGCAAAGGACACTGAAATCTCAAATGTTTTTGTAAAGCATGTCCCTGGATGCCTTTAAGAATAAAAAAGTATATTTTAATTTTTTTTTAAATCAAAAAAAAAACCATGACGCATCACCACAAAAAGAAGGTTGATCTTAGTTGGATTTTTGGTGATTGGAATCAAGAGGAATGGATTGAACGTCTTTGGGTTGGAGCATGGTTTGGAATTTCCGTCTGGACCATTTCAACGGGTGTTTTGAATTATGCACTCTTTTCAATTCTTCTTGCATTGAGAGTTGTTGCGCCTAGACACAAGTCTAGAATGCATTGGTTGTCTGGAATATTCTCTCCAGATCTCCTTGTTAGCATTGTTTTGACCATTTACTCCTTTTTGGTTTTGGACAGAGCTACCAATTTCACTGCTTGGCAAACATTGACTGGTTTATCCCTTGCCGGAACCATTATTTCCGGATTGACCATTGTTTACAAATTTTTAAGAATGGGATTACTTGATGATTCCCCCGTTAAAGTCAAACCAGTGATGGTTTCGCTGTATGCCAACCTTGTGTGGACTCTTGCTTGGTTTGGAGTTGCCATTTGGATCATTTCCACCAACCCGCTGTACGCAATTTCTGCTTTACTGCTCGTCATTAGATTGGGACAGAACAACAAGACCTGGATGCGATGGGCACAATCTGTCTTGGTTAGCGTTGCCATTTTGGTTTATATTGTTCTGGTGGAAAACCACACTGGAAGCCCCTGGATTGGACTTGTCGTTTTGGCGTCCATCGGATTAGCCATTGACGCATTGGCTGGTCTTCGTTATTCCTTTTTGAAGATTGCCGTAAATGTTCCCAAAATGGAGGGTGGATTCGGAATTACGCTCGCCAGCGAGATGAAGACACCCCCTTCCGGTCTGAAACGAAAATAAAATAATGGGTCTTGCAAAATCCAAAAACATTCTAGTTATTGGTCTATCAAATTCAGGAAAATCTCATTTAATTGATTACATTACAAACGTTGGAAATTTGAGCAGACAGCCCAGTTGGATAGAAAAGACACGATGTGGAAATTACCATTTCACAGAGATTGGAGGTTCCGTAAATTTAAATATGATTCATGAAGTTCCTGATTGTATATACATGGTCATACGAGATCAAATACATGAATCAAATAGTCTACTCTTGATGGCATCTGTTATATTTGAAAATACACCCATTGCAGTCATTTGGAATGGGATTAAACCACCTGAAAATTTCTTTTATCCAAAAAATAGAAGAATATGTTCATGTACATTGGATTTTAATGATTTTAATTGGATGGAGAAATTTCAAAAGCTTTTGGAGTGGGTGGATTCCGGCCCCGCAGGGGCCGGAATCCACCCCCAGAGAGATATTCCCTCTTAGTGGGGATCTACGGCCCCGCAGGGGCCGTAGATCCCACCCAGTTAAGAGAATAATCATTAAATTACGTTTTTGATTTTATTTCTTTGATCTTTGTTCTTTATGTATGATAACGTATTTTTGTTTTTTTCAACAGCCGTAAAGCATATAATATCTGTTTGTTCTTCTTCTGATATAAAATCTAATAAATTGGGGTTGTATTTAACTAATTCAATATAAACTTGTTCCTTTGAAATTTTTATAAAAGAACTCATAATATTAAATTCTTCTTGTTCTCGTTTATCAGGATATACGTATATATAAGTCGTAAAAGCAGCAACACATAACTCAATAGTTTGTTCTTTTACATGTTCAAGTGCCCGACCATATCTTCGAACAGCAACATATGACATATTTTCTGTTTGTGTTGCAAAATAATTATAATGTTTTGCATTTTGATATACAAGTGAAAGAAGTTTAATTTCATCCATATAATTCTTTAAAAATTTGTATTTATAATTATTTAAATTTACACGTGGTATAAGCCCGTAAATATTTCTTCTTAAAATATAATTAATAAGTTTTTTATAATCAAGATAGTTTGCAAGGGCAAAAATATCAAATAACAGTGAAAGAGGTTTTGATCCAGATAATATCCTAAATATATAATTTTTTCCATTTATAAAATCAATAAAATAACTTATTGTCTCGTTATCTGAATCTATTTTAATAGGTAAATCAGTAGCATTTCCATGAATTAAACCGTCTTCTAACATGTTTTTTATCGTTATTATATTTTCATCAATTATTTGTTTTACTTTAATTTCAAATATTTTTCCTTCATTTGATTGTAATCCAACAGTTTCTGGGTCATCTTTAGTAATTAATCCCCAAAATTTAGATGTTTTTAAACCAATGTAATGTTGTTTTTGACAATTATGAGAACAAAATGTTAGGGAGCTTGTTTTCTCCTTTAATTGACATGTATTTTTACACACTAAACATCTCATTTTTTTTTAAAAAAAAAATAAAATATTTATATTTTTTTTCTCTTAATAAATCTTGGTTCTCCTTCATATGCAACTGATTTTCCTTCTAAAACATATCCATCATCTTCAAACGTCCATTTACCATCACCATGTGGAAGATACATGTCTTCTTTAAAGCTAAACTTCATATCTCCTTCATAATACCAATCTTTGGTTTTTAATTTTCCTTTTCCAGGTAATAACCATTTTGGAACATCCAAGTAATTAAAACCATTCTTTAAAATATATCTACCCAACATCATGTTGAATTTTTGATGCAACGGAGAATAATACAGGATAGATGTATTTCCATCATTAACCAAATTCAAATTACAACATGCATTATGTCTATGTAATTTTTTTCCATCAAAATGTAAGAAATTCTTTCTAAAAATCCATTCCATTTTACATCTAATCGATGTTTCAATTTCTGAAAATGAAAACGTATTAAAATCAGGTAAATTTTCTTTTTTCAATTTGATTTTGATAAAAGGATTCCAAAAGTGTGGTTTTGTATTAATGATATTGTTCCAATATTTACATACACTGAATAAGTTTTTAATATCTTTTAAATCTACGTAAGATAGTACTTTTGCAAGTAAATCGGAAGGTAAATCATTGATTCTTTTTCCTTCTAAAACATTTTTTTGAATTTCGGTTGGTAAAAATTCTAAAAAATTTTTAAATCCTCCAAAAGATTTGACGATTTGTTCAGTGATCCACACCTCCTCCATGAGAGAGAAATTACTATTTGAGGAAAAGGGGAGGAAAAGTCAAATCCGAAGGATTTGACTTTTCCTCTTCAGGATTTGACTTTTCCTCCCTCATGAAAGCATCCTCCATAATCAACGAAGAAAGATATCAAAAATTCACTCCTTACGTGTATCTTACAGATGATCCTCAAGAAAATGTCAAAATAATCTTGAAAGCGTTTGGATTTCATCTATACAAGAAAATTTACAAGTTTTGCAAAAAGACGGATCCAAAATTCTTTTATGTTTTAATGTCTTTAGTTGCTAAAGCAACCATACAACCGGATTTTTTAGTGAGAGACAAGAATGGTGACATTTTAATGAATCAATTAGATAAAGATGTTCGTGCGGTAATGGCTGAACTAGGGATGAAAAAACCAGATATTGATGAATTCAATATAAATTACAATAATCATGAGAAGGATTTTAAAAACTTTATCATTATTCCCTTTATGAACTTTTTGCAATTGCAGCCAAATCTTAATTCTCCAACCATTTTAGGACAGTATAAAGTGATATTTAAAGGATTTTTGGAAAATATCCAAATCAACGAACATTTAATTAATTTTAAAAAGATTAAGCAAGATATTTACGATTATCAGAGACTTATGGATGCTTTAGCTGTGCAAGTGTTTACAGTGGATTATCAAGTGTTTTAAAGACAAAAAGAACTTATTCTGTATTTTGGATTGTTAAAGTCCGTAACATAATTCACACCCCCAAAATAAAGAATATTTGTTGTTGAAACAGCTAACGCATAATCTACAAGTTCATCAGCAACAAAAGGATGATTTTGGATCACTGAAGCACCATTAGTTGGATTTGTTGAAATTAACATGGTTGCACAAGGGAATACATTACAATCATTTGTTACAGTATAAACGGTGTTCATATAAAATAAGATTGGATTTGTAATTCCAAATCCATTTGCTAGAGCATTTGAAGTCACAGAACTGGTTAAAAGTAGATTTCCATTACTATCAAAATTATAAAAATAAACACTGCTATTTTGTCCCATGACGTATACGTTTCCTGTATTAGAATCTAAAGTTAATGCATATGCACCAGAAAATGGATTGTCTCCAGGAAGCGCTACACACCAAATCTCTGAAGCGTTCTCTGGAACAAAACGACAAACTCTTTGTGGACTATCTGAAATACCATAATGATAATTTCCACCAACCACATAATGGTGCACATTCAATGGAAATTGTTGAACAATTTGACCAGTTGTTAAATTAATATCAAGCCTTAATCCTGTTGGTGTAATATCATATAGTAGATTTCTAGTTTGATCCAAATTAACTAATCTCAACAAAGCAGTATTAATCAACGGAGTTGTCCATTGTTGCACACCCAAAGAATTAATTTTGATACCAATATGAAGATTGGGATCAATATCTGATGATTGAAAAAATCCAAATACATACACATCACCTGTTCTATTATCAACTACAATAGAAGGGATATCATTTCCATTTGTAACAATGTTTGAGATTGTAAAATTCCAAATCGGAGTTACAATAGTAACACTACTACTATTTGCTGTCCAATAAATCAAACCATTAAAATATTGAATATTCTGCCCAACTCTATAAAATGGTACACTTGGTATCGTTACATTTAAATCAAAATAATTGCAAACGGGTGGAGTGGTAATTAAACTAGTTGTACTCGTTTGAGTAGTAGTACTAGTAGTAGTAGTAGTAGTAGTATTATCGTCTAAAGGTGCATTAGTCAATAAAGGAGGTAAAGTTGATGATACTACTATAACACCAACAAAAGTTAAAAAAAGGAAAAACCCCATCCTTCTTCTTCTTCTTCTTTTATCTTTATCTTCAAGCATTTTTTTTATTGAAAAAAAAATTAATAACAAATAGTTTTATTGATTTGATTCCAAGCATCAGTTAATGCAACATGTTCTACACAATATTTTCCAATGTAAATCCCAATTACAGATTGATGTCCAAATAAAAATTTTACACCCACATTAATACCATCTATTATATAATATCTTGTGTATGTTTTTCCTTCATATGTTGTTACCAAGTGTTTATTTTTATCATTTAATTGAATTAAATCAACATTTTTTGATAAAAAATACATGTAAACTTTGTCCAGATCATTTGATATTCGCACTTTTTTATTTTCCCAAATAAATGATCTGATATTAAATTGATTTTCAATTCTTAAGCATAAATCACTTTTAACATATAATAAATGTTCAAAAACTTCTGCAGTGTGTTTAAACAATCTACAAACTTGATCAATTATCAATAAATCGTTGTTATCGAGCTTTTTAAATATCAAATATAATACATCTTTATTTAAAGGGAAAGTTTGTTGACCTTTTTCTAAAAATCTACACCACTCCATAAAATTCAATTTTAACGGAATGCACGGTCCCCGGTGATGCTGTAACCGTCCAATTGTCTCCTGGTTTATAAGATTCTCCCCAATGACGAAGAGATTTAAAAGTCCAAGTAAATGTACCACTATGACGATCATTATGCCTAGTGGCTAATACAGATGTTGTTTTGGGTGATATCAATGATATTTCAATATCGCCGCGTTTTGAATGTGACATTGTAATTGTAACGAGAACTTGCTCAATGTGGGAAACGGGGCCGGAGGCCCCGTTTCCCACCCCGGAACCCACTGGGGAGTGGGATACGTCCCCTGCGGGGACGTATCCCACTCTCTTCCCACTCTTCACTTTCTGCCATGTTTTACATGCTTCAATCAATGGTCCTACCTTCAGCAATCCAAATCCAAATTCATTTGAATGAAATGAATTACCAATTTTCGTTGCATTATTTGCAATAATATACTGAATGTCTCTATTTGTTAAATCTGGTCTAGCTTCCAGCATTAAAGCAATAATTCCTGCAGCTAAAGGAGCTGAAGAACTTGTACCACCAAATGAATTTGTACATTCTCCAGGACTGTAACCATTGAATCCCATTAAATCCGTTGTAATAATACCATGATTTTGCACTCCACTAGAAGGTGTCACCGCAAGCAAATTTGCACCAGATTCTGAATAGTACGCTTGATTTCCATTGTAATCCACTGCTCCAATAGCAAATGTGTAAAGAGAATTTGCATATCCATCATAATTTGAAGAGTCTCCATTATGTCTTCCATTCCCACCTGCCCACACGTAAATGTTTCTTCCACTTTCAAATCCTTGTTTCAACACTGCATTTGTTACAGGTCCTGGAGCAACCATATCCATTCCATCATCATTAGGACCCCATGAAGAGGAATATATTCTAATTTTATCACGCTTATGGCTCAATCCTTCAGCTTCTTGAAAATCATACGTGGGTTCCGCGATTAAACGAATACCCACAATAGATGCTTCATATGCAACTCCTCTTACAAACATAATTACGCGCGGCTGCAGCTACACCCGCACATGAAGTTCCATGTCCATCATCTCTAGTGGGTGAAGGATCATTATCTCTTCCATTGTAATCATACGAAAGTCCTGCAATATAATTAGATTGTAAATCGGGATGTTGCCATTGAACACCATCATCAACAATTGCAATGTAGACACCTTTTCCAGTGTAACTTGTAAATCCTACAGTGGAAAGATGCCACTGACTTGAAAACAATGGATCTGTTATTCCATTTCTAAAATATCTTTTGAATTGTTTTCGTTTAAAATCTTGAAATACACCGCGCATTTTTAAAGATCCTTGGAAAATATCAAAATTTGCAATTTTCTTCAAGTGAATGACATTGTGATTGATTGCAAATTCTGAAGCGTTTTGAATGTTTTCGATTGAGAAAAACTCTCCGCGAAGCGGAGAGTTTTTCTCCCCAGAGTAGGGGGAGGAGGGAAAAGTCTCCGGATTGGGAAAAGTCTCCGGGCTTCGCCCGGAGACTTTTCCTAGAGAGACTTTTCCCAAAATCAAAAAAATTAAAAGAAACATATTGTATTTAAAGTTCCTGCGGAACTTTAAATATTCATTTTTTATTCATTTCATTCCATCCACATCTGACACATAAATTACATATTAATTCAGTTGTTTTTGGCTTTGTAACACATGCATTTAATGGTGTCCAATCAGCCAGTGTTAATACACCATCTCTATTCAAATCACAAGTGTTCATAATGGTATTACCTGTAATATGTTCAGAAACGGATCTAGGTAAACATGTTTGTGTTTTCAAATAATAATCAATTTCAGACACTGTTATAGTGCTATCTCTATTTGAATCTAATAAACTTCTAAAACATTGAATCAAATTATCCCTTCCTGTAGGACAAGCAATCGATATTACGATAAAAAGAAAAATTAACATTTTTATAGTAAAAATAATATTTTAAAAAATACTAAAAAAAATGCGAAGGTATAAGATTAAAGCAAAAGATGCCTATGATCTTAAAAAGGAAGTAGAAGAAGATGAATCCAAAGATAGAGAGCTTTACATTAAAAAGAAGAACGATACTTGGATTCGATACAAAGTTCGAATGCCTTCGTTTGATAAGTCGTGGTACACCTATTTATTATTTGCATCCATTCTATTACTTGGTTTGGTTGGGTTAACTATCGGATTATCACAAAATCTGCAAAATCAAATTGATCGTTTAATTCCAATATTACCGAATAACACTGCAACTGGAGGAATATTATCAGGTTCATGTACCCCTACAATTCCTGAAATATGTACCAATCAAACACATTACAATTGGTTATTTTTTTGCGATGATGGTACATTTTATTCATGTAATGGAACAAATTGGTATTATTTAGGTGATTTAAATGGTGAAGATGGAACCGGAATCATTTCTGCTGATTGTAATCCGATAACAACCATATGCAATAATGAAACACATGCAGGATGGATATTATTTTGTAATGATGGAACATTTTATACATGCAACACTACATGGATATATCTTGGTAATTTAACGGGAGATTCAGGAGCTACAGGAGCAACTGGAGCTCAAGGAGCAACTGGAGCTACAGGAGGAACGGGAGGAACGGGTTCAACTGGAACTACAGGATCTTCTGGAGCTACAGGATCAACTGGAACGACAGGAGGAACAGGATCTTCTGGATCTACAGGATCAACAGGAACTTCTGGAGCTACAGGAGTAACTGGATCTACTGGAACTACCGGATCAACTGGAACTACAGGAGGAACTGGATCAACAGGAACTACAGGAACTACAGGAACGACAGGAACTTCTGGAGCTACAGGAGGAACTGGATCAACTGGAACTTCGGGAGGAACTGGATCTACTGGAACTACAGGAGGAACAGGATCTTCTGGATCTACAGGAACTTCTGGAACAACTGGATCAACAGGAACGTCTGGAGGAACAGGATCTACAGGAACTTCTGGAACCACTGGAGGAACAGGAACTTCCGGATCTACTGGAGGAACGGGATCTACAGGATCTACAGGAACATCTGGAGTAACAGGATCTACTGGGACGTCTGGATCTACTGGAACTACTGGAGGAACGGGATCCACAGGAACAACTGGATCTACAGGAACTTCTGGAGCTACAGGAGGAACTGGATCAACAGGAACTACTGGAGGAACAGGATCTACAGGAACCACAGGAACATCTGGATCTACAGGAGGAACCGGATCAACTGGAACTTCAGGAGCAACGGGAACCACAGGAACATCTGGTGCAACAGGAGGAACAGGATCTACGGGAACTTCTGGAACAACGGGAAGTTCTGGAACGTCTGGAACAACTGGATCTACTGGATCCACAGGAGTAACAGGAACTTCTGGAACAACTGGAGGAACTGGAACTACTGGATCTACTGGATCCACAGGAGTAACAGGGTCTACTGGAACATCTGGTGCAACAGGGGGAACAGGATCTACGGGAACGTCTGGAACTACTGGATCTACAGGAGTAACTGGATCAACAGGAACAACAGGAACAACAGGAACTACAGGAGGAACGGGATCTACAGGATCAACTGGAGTAACAGGGTCCACAGGAACTTCAGTTGATCCTGTAGATCCCG
>Ga0116177_10000795_pt1 | contig 23501 bp, 24 predicted proteins | sample AD_STIC10_MetaG_FD_89750 | JGI IMG/M metagenome (GOLD analysis project Ga0116177, IMG submission 89750) | Active sludge microbial communities of municipal wastewater-treating anaerobic digesters from USA - AD_STIC10_MetaG | ecosystem: Engineered > Bioreactor > Anaerobic > Digestate | place: USA... | reverse complement strand
GGTTATATGCGAGTTTCCAAAACAGACGGGTCTCAAACCACTGATCTTCAGCGTGATGCTCTGGTCTCCGCTGGTGTTGGCAACTCTTACATCTACGAAGACTTTTGTTCAGGTAGCCTTGACGACAGGCCCAGCCTGGATGCTGCGCTCAAAGCGTTGCGTGAAGGTGATACTTTGGTGGTCTGGAAACTTGATCGGCTCGGCCGTAGCCTGCGGCATCTCATAAATACCATGCACGATCTCACCCACCGCGGCATAGGGCTCAAGGTTTTGGCCGGTCAAGGCGCTTCCATCGATACCACAACACCAACGGGAAAACTGGTATTTGGGATTTTTGCTGCGCTGGCAGAATTTGAGCGTGAGCTTATTGCAGAACGCACCAGAGCTGGTTTGGCGGCAGCCAGGGCAAGAGGGCGAAAAGGCGGAGCACCTTTTAAGATGACACCGGCAAAATTGCGACGGGCAATGGCCGCAATGGGGAAACCAGAAACTGTCGTTGGCAAGCTCTGTCGGGAGTTAGGCATAACTCGCCAAACCCTATACCGACATGTGGACCCAAAAGGCGAGCTGAGAAATGATGGAAAACTGCTTCTGGAGAGGACTGGCAAAAAATCAAAATGAGCTTAACCGAGTTTTCTGTTCCGTTGCTCCCTAAAGGCCAACTATAACTTTTATAGGCTCAAAGCTCATCGCGTTTTCAACCTGAAAAGCTGAGCATAAAAGGGTGGGGCGGTATTTTTCATTAATTTCCTCATGGGGTCCCTGGTTCGAGTCCTGGTAGGCGCGTTTCTTGGGAAACCGGTATCAAAGCTGACTGCTTTTTCCCGTTTCGCAATTCCATTCCGGCCTGGCGTTCTTCCCGCTGACCTTGTATTCCGCTCAGTAGTCAGCCTTCACCGGTAGTTTTGTCGTTCGATTTTTGAACTATAACTTTTATAGGCTATAAAAACGAACGAACCTTACCTGTAAAAACCCTGGATTTTAGTAGAATTTTTTTAGCGCCCTGTTTGTTAGTTTTAATATTTTAATACTTTTAATATTTTAGCGCCTCTGGAACTTGCATCAATTCAATCTGTAGCTATGCCAACTCAGACAAATTTAATGTCAACTCAGACAAATTTAATGTCAACTCAGACAAATTTAATGTCAACTCAGACAAATTTAATGTCAACTCAGACAAATTTAATGTCAACTCAGACAACAAAAAAAAATGTCTGTTTTCTCTGGCTATCTTGTCAGACATAAATTATAATTGTCTGACAAAAGTTTGTTTTCCGGAGGGTCTGCGTGACACATCAAATAGTTCGTAAAGCTAATTCGCTCATAGAAGCCACGTATAAGCTGTCAGCCATTGAACAGAAAATCGTGCTTTACCTGGTCTCAACCATAAGCCCGTCTGACGAAGATTTTAAACCTTACCAGTTTAAAATTAAAAACTTTTTTGAATTTATTGACTACTCTGATACCAACTACACATGGCTGGAAGAAAACCTGCTGTCTTTGAAAAACAGAAATTTGAGAATCGTTTATGAAAATGAAGCCGGCAAAAAGGTTATTCTGAATGTTAACTGGCTTTCCTCTTCGAAATACGTAGAAGGCAGCGGCTGTGTTGAACTCCGCTTCGACCCGAACATGCGGCCCTTTCTGCTGCAGCTCCGCAATCGTTTCACCAACTATCACCTTTCTAATGTTGTTCAGCTGAAAAGCCAGTTTTCAATCCGTATTTATGAGCTGCTCAAGCAATATGAAAAGATCGGAAAACGCGCTTTCGGTCTTTATGACCTGCGTTCCACCCTGGGCATCGATGAAGATCAGTATCAGCAATACACAGACTTCAGGAAAAGGGTCATCCTGGCCGCTCAGTCAGAGTTGCAGGAAAAGACAGACATTTGCTTTACTTTCAAAGAAACCCGCGTTTCCAGAAAAGTGGATGTAATAACCTTCTTTATCAAATCCAATGTCTTGAAACCAGTCGCATTCGATGAAGCCGAAATTATAGTTCCCGAAATCGACACCGAAGCTGAATTGAACTCTTTGCTGGATTTGCTGCCGGAAGCCTATAAAACCAGAAAATCCATAAAAAAAACGATTGAAGACTCATTGATAAAGAACGGTTTCGAATATGTTATGCGCAATGTTGTTTATACGAACGAAAAATCCAGTAACATCAAGAATTATAGAGCCTATCTTGTCAAAGCATTGAATAATGATTACGGCCTGGCATACATGGAAGATATACAGGTGAAAAATGAAGCCGAGCAGGCTAAACAAAAAACTTTCGCCGAAGTCGAAAAGCAGAAACAGCGCGAAAAGAACCAGATCGATCAGGAACGGGAAAGCCGCGAAAAAGCCCGCGTGTTTATTGCCTCTTACGCCCCCGAAACCTTGGAAGCCTACGCCGAAGAAGCCAGAAAACGCCTCTCTCCTGATTCTCTGGCCCGCTATCACCGGAAAGATGTAATCGGCCTCTTCGAATTCAAACGCCGCCTCGAAGACGTCGTCATGGAACACACCGGCCTCCGCAAACCCCAACCGGAAGCCGCGTCTGAATTTCCGGAAACCACACCAGCAGGCCAGGAAATGAAAGCCGCTGCCGAATAGAACGACAGCCAGGTTCCAGAGCCGCACACGACCCACACTCTGTCCATCTGCTCCGGCGGCTGGTTAGATGGTTGATGACAAAATTTTGGGGTCTTGTTTGACACTTCCTGCTTATCCGTGTAAATTAATAGTAGTTTATACGTATAAAGGAGGCTTTTATGTTTACCAAGCTTACCCTGAGACTTGAAAAAAATGTGATTGAGGATGCTAAATCGTGGGCAGACGAGAACCAGGTTTCTCTATCGCAATTAGTTTCAATGCTGTTCAAAAGCCTGAGAAAGCAAAGCAAGCCTGCTGCAGACTTAACCCCCTGGACCAGGAAACTAATGGGAATAGCAAAACAAAAAGGGAAAAAACCACCCACAGATGAGAAATTGAAGGAATCCTATGTTGACTATCTTGAGGAAAAATACAAATGAAAAAGAGGGTTCTTTTCGATACGAATGTTGTTCTTGATTTTTTATTGGAACGCCCACCCTTTTTCTCGGAAGCAGTAACGGCATTAAACATGGTTTCTCAAGGTAGAGTGGTTGGTTTTATCTCTGCGCATGCAGTGACAACGCTTTTCTATATCTTATCCAGAAAGGTAACTTCTGAAAAGGCTAAGGATATCATTTCAGACCTTTTAAAAACCTTTTCCGTAGCGGCTGTAACAGAAAAAGTTATCAAACAGGCCGTAGCAAGCAAATTTAAGGATTTTGAAGACGCAGTAAGCCACTACGCGGCATTAGAAGAAAGAGTTACAATGATAGTTTCAAGAAACATCAAAGACTATTTAAAGAGCGATATTCCGGTAATATTGCCGGAAGTGTTTATTTCAACAACTCTTGAAGTGGATGCCAAATGACAAATCAGGTTCCTGCTCGGCGATGATCCGCCAATGGCAACGCTTTTGCCGGGTGTGAGCGCATAATATCTTTATATTGCTCATCAAGGAACATCTTGAACTGCATTTTCTCGTCAGCAACCCTCTGCAGCAGTTCGCTATGGTCTTTTTTCTCGAAGGCCCGGCAGTCCATCATAAAGGTTTTGAAATGAATTTTCTGCAAAACCTTCCAGTTTGAAAACAAAATATGCAGGTAAGGGTCTCCCTCGGTGCTCTGATCTAAAATCATCACATGCATTTCTGGCCTGTTATCGTAATCTTCCGCAATGCGATTGCCTGCAATTTCAAGATATTGCTGCGCTCGCTGCCGGAGTTCTTTCAGTTGTGACTCCAGACCGTTGGCATTGAGGCGCATGTCATGAACAGAACAGCCATTTTCGGTTGGTTTGTCATGGTCTTCGCCAGGATAATAGTCATACGGTATCAACTCCTGAATGCAGTCATATTCAAAATCACCCAGCTCCATCCAGAAATACCGAGATACCATGCTCAAAGAAGCATAATAAAATTTATCGTCTACAAACAGGCGCGCCCATGTTGCATGCAAGCTTCCCCGATATGTCCGTGCACAATAACCCTCGCGGGTTTTACGATCCGCTTCCTGAAATTGAAAGTCATCAAAGTCATATTGATACAGCGTTTCAAAGTCTAAAGTGCTTTTCTCAGGTGCAAAATACTCGTTGAGAAAAAACAGATCTTCGCCAATCCCATAAAGCGGCAATAGAATGGCGTTAAATTTGGTGGTGTCATGATTCGACATGTCTGACCACGCATCGTCAAATGCGTCATCGTCAACAACTTCAACGCCAAAGGCTTCTTTCATAATAAACTGGTGAAATTTGAACTTGAGATCATCAGACATAAACATGCGGCACTTGTTCTGAGTCTGCTCATCCCAGGAGAAATACCCCGGAATCAATAGATTAACCGCCCGTTCTAGCACCGGAGAAAAGCGATTTTCCATATTGTTCCCTTCACCAAACACTTCTTCGTGAGTAAGAAACCCTTTTTCATTTCTGGCTTTCTTGATCTCGGCTATCATTATAGAAATACCTTATAAGAAACGTTAAAGACCTCTCCAAACTTTTTGGCCGGAACACGGCACATGATAATCCTCAGATTGCTGTTTGGCGGCATATTGTCTCCTGCGCCTGATCAACCGCTTTTGCATTAACTCCTGAAACATCATTCTTGGATAATAAATATATCAAGCGCAGATATGTAAAGCAACATACCAACGTGATCAGCGATTTGATACGCTGACAAAGCTCGTTCGCTATTCGCGAATAGCAAATAACATTCTGTCATCTGGACATTGTTTTCATACTGAACTGTTCTCAAACTACAATACTTTGCAATCTGAAACAGCCGAACTATGACTTTTTTAGGGTCAACTATTGCTTTTTGAGGGTGAGAATACCTCTTTAAAATATGCTTATTGTAACGACAATAGGCATGTTTCTGTTATAATAACAGCAAAAGGAGTTTTTATGACAAACACAAGTATGAATATTCGCATGGATAGCAAAATCAAACAGCAGGCGCAGCACCTTTTTGCTGAGTTTGGCCTGGATATGACGACAGCGGTAAATATGTTCTTGAGGCAGGCAATCAGGGAGCGTCGAATTCCGTTTGAATTGAAGTTGAATCCTAATGAAGAAACACTGGCTGCTATTGAAGAAGTCCAGGAAATGAAGAAAAAGCCCGCCAAAGGGAAATCATATAAAGACGCGGATGAAATGATGAAGGATCTGCTTAAGTGACATACACAATTAAGCCGTCTGCAAAGTTTGCGAAAGATCTTAAGCGGGTGCACAAGCGTGGGTGGAAAATAGCTTCGTTAACTGACATTGTCAAACAGCTCGCTGCTGGGAAAAAGTTGTCAGTCAGGCATCGAGACCATGATTTGGTTGGCAATTTTACCGGTCTGCGAGAGTGTCACATCGAACCAGATTGGCTGCTTGTTTATGATATGGATAGTGAAAACTTGATGCTATATCTTGTCAGAACCGGCTCCCATAGTGATTTATATTAAATCGCGTGGCGATTATTACTTCAAATCTGGCTATCTGAGCGCTTTATATGTATACAGCGATGTTGGTGTGTGAAAATGTAAAGGAAGCAGCATGAAAAAGGAAATGTTCGACCGGCTGGTTAAGAGCGTAAAGGAAGCCGGCAAAATCTACCGCGGAGAACAACAGCCGTCAAGAATGATAAAAATGATTGATTATAAAGGCTATATCGCCAGAATCCAGTTTGATAAAGAAGATCAGATTTTTGTTGGCGAAGTTATTGGGATTGATGACATAATCGCTTTTCACTCTGAAAACGAGGAAGAGATTATTCACATCTTCCATAATGTGGTTGATGACCACCTGGAAACCTGCAAATAAAGAGGAGTCCGGCCTTAGAAAATTAATCTCATGGCTTAACTTGCAGGAAACAATATTCAAATAGCTCTTCAAATCTTCCCTGAAAGCTTATGGTCGTGATTTAAAAGCGCTTGGCATACATAAAGTCCCGTTCGGTGTCGTGGCCCCAGGTGAAATTTTTTGTGGCAAAAGTCGTGAAAGACACGGCAAACCCCAATTTATCTGAAAACTGGCAATAGGAGCATTGAAAGCGTTATGAAAAAGAGAATGCGCAAAAAGAAACATGTCGGGGAATTCACAGAATGGGGTCGCCAGATCATCATTTACCGCAACTGCAGCGATCATTTTGATAAATTTCTTGATGCTTTCATAGAGGAAGCGGTCGAAGCAAATGACTGCTGCTGCGGTGGCGGTGGCAGCAAAAACATGCTTGATATCATCGTCGAACTGGGTCTGCAGGAGCATTGCGAAGACCGGTTACAGAGAGTCATTTCCTGGCTGCAAAGCAGAACCGACGTCGAGAGCTGGAAAATCGGCGAAAAATTCGACCTGTGGCACGGCAATTACAAAGATCTCAAACCAGAGGAAGACCATGCAATCGAGTCACCGCTTATATAAAACTACCTCCCCCCGGTTCCCGCTTCTGTCATTTATTGTCATCGGCAGACTTTTCACTGCCAGCCCTGCCGCCAGTCGCTCCGGCTGTCCGGACATTGGGGTCGTGTGCCGCCCGGTTCATCGTGGCTCACACCTCGATCCGGGGGCAAGAAAAGCAGGCCGCACCCGGAGCCGCCTGCTGCAAAACAAAGACAAAAGAAAAAGCGGTTGCGCTGGCCAGATCTCGCCAGGCGAGTTCTTTGCCAGCGCGCTGAGGGCGTTCAGATGGCTGGTTGCCTCCGGCCACCGCCCGCAAGCTCCGGCGAAGAGGCTGAAAACCGCGGGGTAACCGCGGCGCAAAAACCGCGCCAGGAGGGCCCCTCCCCGGCCCTCCCACCTGTCACGCTTTTTGCTACCGCCGCTTGCCGGCTAATAGGCCCATTAGGCGGACATTACCCTGCCAGCCTCTTCGCCTCCGGCACTCCCTCGCATCCCGCGCCGTAAACGGTCGGGCGCTCACTCGGCTTCCGCATAACAAGTTCATGCGGAAACTTGCGGGCTAGTCTGCGCTTATCCGCAGCTTTCTGCCCTAAAGATACCGACTCCGACCATATCAGCACCCCATTCTGAAATTATCCGGCCACCTGTTCTGATCGAATCCGGCACCCCTTTTACCAGCTCCCTCAATCATTTGCATCGCTATTTTCTATTCTCGATGACAATAAATGACAAACAAATCATCAAAAAATCATTGACTTTCAAGACAGTTGCTTGCCCTTTACAGCGCGGCCCTACGGCCTCTGCCTGCCGGGAGCCCGGCAGGGCCGGCTTTACATAACAGGTATGTTATGGCGTGTCCTGAAAAGCTGTCGTTGGCTTGCCGGTGAAAGTCCGGTCCCGGTAATTGTCAGGAAGCCGGGTAGTTACTTTCCGGTGCTCCGGGGCGACCTGGTGTGCCGAAGCGAAAGGAGGACTCCGCGAAGGAGTTACAAAACAGCAGTCCGTATCATGAAGAGAATCCTGCAGTGTCGTTATGTTAAATCAGAGAGAGCCGAGCCCATCATAATGGGGCGAAGGTCATGGAAGAGGCATGTGAGCCTGAAAGTCAGCCTCGAAGAACTCTCCGGCGCAGGGGGAGCGGAATGTTGTGACAGTCAACGACGGAACAGGAGAGATCTCACGGGGTCGGAGGCCCACACCCTCCGTAATTCCGGGTATAAGCATGTTGCGAAATCTTGGAAAAGGCTCCGTGAGAAGTCGGATGAGCCCATAGTACCGGTCACGGTTGGAGTAAGACAAACCAGCCGAGGGAAGGGGCTCTGCTTCCACTATGCTCAGCGAGGAGGTAAGTGAAGGTGCATGCCATAACAGGCCAACCACACCCGTTTGATTCATCACGACAACTCCAGCGCAAGCTCTACCTCGCGGCCAAGAAGAGTCGCAATCGGCGCTTTCATGCGCTGTATGACCGCATCTACCGGCCTGATATTCTGTGGCGGGCCTGGGTAGAAGTAAAAGCGAACGGTGGCGGGGCCGGTATCGACGGCAAAACCCTGCAAGTCATAGAGACTGAAGGTGTTGCCGAGTTTCTGGAAACCCTGCACCGTGAGCTTGAGGAGGGAAAATACAGGCCGCTTCCAGTGAAGCGGGTGTATATTCCCAAAGCCGATGGAAGTCAAAGACCGTTGGGAATCCCGACTGTCCGCGACAGAGTCGTTCAACAGGCCTGCCGAATCGTAATCGAGCCGGTATTCGAGGCCAGTTTTCAGGATTGCTCCTATGGGTTCCGACCAAAGCGCAGCGCGGTGCAGGCAGTTCAAAAGGTTAAGGATGATCTTGTCTTCGGCTGGCAAGTCGTTGACGCAGATATCCGCGGTTTCTTCGATAACCTGAATCATGAATTGCTCATGTCTCTGGTTGCACGGCGTATCAGCGATCAGCGAGTGCTGAAGCTGATAAGAGGCTGGCTTGAGTCGGGAATCATGGTGGCGGGTGAATGGGAGGCCGTAGATGGTGGTGCGCCTCAAGGTGGCGTTATCAGTCCGCTTTTGGCTAATATCTACCTGCACGTCTTGGATATGTATTGGATGAGAGACTTTTCCCATCTGGGAAATCTTGTCCGATACTGTGACGATTTTGTCATTGTATGCTACCACCGCTGGCAAGCGGAGGAAGCTATGAAGGCAGTTCAGGGAATCATGAAACGCTTGAAACTGGAGCTTCATCCGGAAAAGAGCAAGCTTGTAAACCTGAATGAGGCTGGTTTTGACTTCCTTGGCTTTCACTTTCACAAGGTTCAGAGTCGAGTGAGCGGGAAATCTGCTCCCCTCACTTGGCCGAGCCGTAAAGCGATGAAAGCCATTCGCACGAAAATTCATGATCTTACCAGTGTCCGCTGGCTTCGCATCCCGCTACAGGAAATACTGAACAATCTGGCCCCGGTCATTCGGGGTTGGTGCGGTTATTTTCGACGTGGTAACGCTACAGATCAACTGCAGGCGCTTGACCGGTATGTCCGGCGGCGACTGTACAAGAACTTCTGGCGGCGCGGCAATCGACGCTCCAACAAGGTCAAGGATGCCTTCTGCAGATGGTGGGAATCGGTGAAAGTTGAACCCTTCTACCTGAAAGGTTATTGCGGCGGAACTCTTCGAAAACCTCTTGGTGAAAGTGGTCGGAAAGCCGTGTGAGGGAGAACCTCATGCACGGTTTGATGTGGCGGGGATAGGAAACGGGTTTGCCGAAAGGCGAATACCGCGCCTGTCCTCGACCCTACCAAACTTGCCAGGGCCAATGATGAGCCGCACGCCGCTACCGCGGCTACCGCCCTAAAAAGGCACACGGCCCGCGTCCTGTCGAGGTGGCAGGGTTCCGGCAGCTTCGCCGCCTCACACCTGCCACCTCCCGGAAAGCCCTTCGGGCTTCCGCAGGTCGCTGCAATGTCCAGCTGACCCGGCCAGGTCTCTGCTGTTGTCATTTATTGTCATCCTTCCGAGTTTTTGCGCATCACTGTCTCAGTCGCCGCGTCATCTGGACATTGTGGCCGTGTGCCAAACAGTATTGAACAAATTGCCGGCAATCAGCGGCAGGCGCAATCCCTCCCACCGGCCCCCAGGGGCCTCCTAATAAAGTCATCAATAAAAAAGGTTTGCGCTATTCGCGAATTGCGAATATAATCTAAATATGCTGAAACCACAAGATGTTGTTATTGTCCTGAAACTTGCCGCGAAAAATGCGGCGGGTTTGCCATGGAACTTCGCCTCTTTGGCTAAAGAGCTTTTTATGAGTTCATCAGAAGTTCATGCAGGGTTTAAAAGAGCAGTAAAAGCATCTTTGATAAACCCTAACAATCGAGAGCCAAATTTAGTTGCTTTATACGAATTTTTAGCTCATGGCCTGCGTTACGTTTTTCCGCCTGAACGCGGCGAGATTACCAGAGGTATGCCAACCGCTCACGCAGCAGGTCCGCTTAAAAGAAGCTTGATCGATGACAATGATATGCCTCCGGTATGGCCTTACGCAAAAGGGAACATTCGCGGCCAAGCATTCTTGCCGCTGTACAGGTCCGTCCCAAAAGCTGCAGAACTAGATGCAAAACTCTATGATCTGCTGACTTTGGTTGATGCAGTCAGAGGCGGCAGAGCTCGTGAAAGAAATATTGCCACCAAAGAATTACAGAATCTGTTAGGGGTTAATTAATGCCTTTGTCTGCGAATGAAGAAATGCTGCTCATTGTGGCCAAAAGTTTGCCGCCAGAATTGAAAGATCATGTTGTTTTTCTCGGCGGCTCTGTTGTTTCTCTTTTGATTACTGATCAGGCTTTTTCAGGCATTAGACCAACCAGAGACGTAGACATGATTGTTGATGCTTCCAACCGCAGCAGCTTTCATACAATCGAAGAATCTTTAAGAACCGCCGGTTTTCGTCAGGTTCTGGACGATGAACCGCCTGTCATTTGCCGTTGGCGCGTTAATTCTGTAATTGTAGATCTTATGCCTTGCGACGAATCAATACTTGGTTTCTCAAATAAGTGGTATAAAGAAGCGGTTAAAAATTTCACTGTTGTGAATCTTGCCGGCACAGATGTCAGAATAGTTTCAGCGCCATACTTTATTGCAACAAAAATTGAAGCCTTTCTTGACCGTGGAAACAATGATTTTCTTGGCAGCTCTGACCTTGAAGATATAATAACAATCCTGGATGGCCGCTCAGAAATCGTTTCCGAAATCAAAGCCACTGACAAAAAATTACAGACCTATATTTCCAAAAACTTTTCCGACTGGCTTCAGAACAAAGATTTTATCAACGCCCTGCCAGGGCTTATCGCTCCAGACATGGCTAGTCAAGATCGTTTCAAAGAACTTCTTGATAGAATGAATTTTTGCTTATTATAAGTATAAAAGCCATTGTTTAATAGATGATGAGAAGAGAGGTAACTGATGTTAAATACGATTATTCTTGAAAAAATAGGTTCTATGGATGATCAAGAAATTATCGAAGCTCTCAATGAGATACAAACTCTTAAAGATATTTCGTTTGAAGAAGCTCTGACTTTATATCAGATAATAGAATCATATTTTGAAGCAGATAACGAAGAAATTGTATCTAAAACTGTTGATGCCGTTAATTATTTGTCGAGTCTTCACCCTGAATTAAAAAATTGCGTAAAGATTGTGCCTTTATCCAGGCAAATGGAAAATAAATCTTCATCAGTATCAATAATAGATCCAGTTCCATCAGACAACAATTTGAGTAAAGGCTTTACATTCAACTTGCTCGGTCTTTTTTCTTCGACCAAGTATTCAGCGTTGTTTTTCTATTCCGTTATTGGTTTACTGATTATTTGCATCAGTGGGGTTTTGTTTTATGCAAATAACCATTTCTCTCAAAAAACTCCTCCTTTGATTTTGCCCGCTTCTTCAGGAATCTCTTCTACGTCTTCTACAGGGCCAGCCATGTCTGATCAAGCTACATGCAAACCATTTAATGATGATTCGATCAGTGGTATTTTCCCTCCAGCGCCAACCGACTCAATCGAATTAGCTTTCGTAAGTTGTGCTTCTATTCCTTTTAAAAGGTATCTTACTTCATCGTATGATGACTCAAAGATATTGGAAAAAACTTTTACTGAAAAATTTAAAGTTCCATTAAAAAATATCCCTTTAGCTCGAAAGGAGTTCGAAAAAACAAAAGAATTCGAAGAGAGGAAAAAGAAAGCGCTTGAGTTAACACTCGCTGCAATTCAAAAAAATGAATACTCGATTACTAGGCTTCTAGATAAAGGCAAATATGATCCCGATACTGAAATATTGGCCATAAAGCAATACTTTTCAGGATTGGAGCCAGACATTTTCGTTAGAATTGAAATTCCTGAAGAATGCAAATTAGTAAAAGCCACGACCCGATATGATCTTAACAAACCCAGTTCTAGGGACTCGGCCCGATATTTTCCAGAATTTCAAGGTCTAAACGATCCCCCGACGGCTATCTCACGCAGTATTCTTAATATTGAAATTCCGATGGATTGCGAAACTGCGAAGAAAGTACTTTCAGAAACTAGGTTCCTTCGAATCACATTTTCAGTTTCTTTTATTCCGGATTTTTCTGTATTTGCTGATCCATCATGGGGGTTTAGTAAAAGCAACATGACAATTACCGATACAAAAGTTACAGCAAAACTGCTGATCTTTAATGTTCGTAAAGTCGAATTGTTTTCTTTAGAACAAAGGGCCTGCATTTTTCAATTTCCTACTTCGCAACAGAGTGCATCGCCTTTAGAAGATGCAGTTCAACCTAGTTTTTCCGGTAGTTCTTCCGAAAAGACACTTGTCGACTCAATTGTAGCAAAGGATTATTCCTCTTTCCTTCAGCAAATTGCAAATAAACCTAAGTTCATTTTCTCACTTGACAAAACAGGGAAGAACCTTTTTCACTACCTTGCGGTAAATGGGAATGCTGAGACCATTATTGCGGCAATGACTAAATGTGCAAACAGCAAAGAGGCTGTTAACGCATACATGAACGCGGATTACGGCCCAACCCCATTGTGTGTCGCCTGCGAAAACGAAAATTTTGCTGGAGCCAATGCACTTCTTGATATAGGCGCAGATCCAAACCTTTTTTATGGCCTAGGTGATGTTGAGATTTCTCCTCTTTCTATCGCCATAGAAAAAGGAAACAAAGCCTTTGTTTCAAAATTATTGGAGAAGAAAGCAAAACCTGATTTTAACTCTCTTATTGGAGCCATTCGCTCAAATCAAAGGGATATAGTGGAATTGTTTCTATTATCTGGCCTGGATATTAATTCAATGGACGAATATCGTTCGCCTTTAAATTCTGCAATAAAATGCAAAAATTCTGATATGATAATGTTTCTCGTCTCCAAGAGAGCTGACATCAACAAGTTTCCGGATATTGATCCTTCTCCTCTTTTCCTAGCCATAGAGAACGGACTGGATGATATAGCCTTTCTATTTATCGAAAAAGGAGCAGACATAAACTTTACCTCGTTTGCTTCAAACGGTGAAACTCCCTTACATTTAACGGTAAAAATGGCAAACTATAGGTTAATGAAAAAACTGCTACAACATGGGGCCAGAAAAGACTTGAAAGATAATAAGCAACAGACGCCTTTTGACCTTGCAAAGAACATTGGCGATCAAAGAGCAATGGCCATCCTGTTGGGGAGCAAAAAATAATTACCAACCTTACTAATGTGGTACACTGCGCAAAAATGGTTCACCTATTGAACTTCCTTGTTTTTTCATAATTGTCCATTTTACGTTGGTTGCTAACTAGATTCATTGAGAGTATCATTTCTGTATTATTTTTAAACATAGGAGAGGAAATGTGGCTTCAACAAAAGTAAGAATGGGTAACGATGAGTTTATCCTCTATATTAGAAAAAATTTTGAACATTGCCCGCATTCAAACGATTTTCTTGGCAGAAAAATCTGGGAATGGTTGCGGGATAATCCAAATGCCGCTGCTTCTAAGGTAGAGCCGGACAGACCTTGTTATTGGGGCGACCAAGGCGGTTTTATTTCTGAGAACAAACTCCCAAAAACGGCAACTCAATTTGAATTTAATGCGGCTATTTTGCCAGACTTAATTAGATTTCTTGGCTCTATGGGGGGCGAATAAATGTTTCGTAAATTTATAATACATGTGATATTTTTTGTTCTCTGTCTTTTAGCAAACCCAGTAGAAGCAAGACTAGGTGAAAGTCTTGACCAATTGCAGGCTCGATTTGGTCAGTTAAAACAGGTGGCGGTTGATCCCTCGCTTATCAGTTTCCGCCTATACATTCAAGAGCAATTGGTGAAGTTAACCCCATTTGCCGTATTTAAGGAGGATGGCTATTCTTTAGATACTTTGGTTGCGCTAGATGAAAATAATGTATGTCGAGGAATTTGGTATATTAATGTAGGCGATCAAATTAAAGACATGCTTTCTAAAAACCTAGAGGGGTGTACTTCATGGTCGCCTTTAGAGAATGTCGCGAACGACCAATCATATGAGAATTTCAAAAAATTTGCAAAAAATCCATGGGTCTTATTGGGTTATAATCCCTTTTCTACTAGTCTGCTTTATTGGATTAGAAATGATGGGGCTGTTGCAATATGCGAAGTGTATAATGGGAAGTCGAGCTTAAGAATATTTTCATCAAAATGCTTTGCCGATCCTAAAATACCAGAGAAATATTCGTCTATCTTGCAACAAGTGAAAACAACAGAAATGCAGCAAGACGCTTTAGAAAAAAGTCGTAAAGATAGATATTAAAGCTAGGAGATTTTAGCCCCCCTCTCATTTCCTAAAACCCTCACGTCTCAGGAAACAGGCTAGCGAGTCTTTTCAGCCCATTCGCGTCCCAGTGGGCCGTTTCAGCTTTTCTGCCATGCGCCCAAAACCAGCATATTTACCCACCAGTGACTCATAAAATACACCAACCAGCCCTACAGCACGCCCACGGGCTCATTTTTCCAAAACGGCTATAAAAATGCTGTTTTGGCGACTTTTTCCGCCAACGGGCTGTAGGTAACTTGCCCGACAACCACTAACCGCCCCTCTGGGCTCACCACAGGGGAAACCGTTTTAAATATCTCTTCCGTAAATCCTTTCCCCGCTGCACCGCCCGTCGAATCTTTAAAATACCGACTGACGCGGAAAAGTAAAAGCCTCCACCCCGTCCGGCTAAGTCGCCGGCCGGGTCCCCGCCTTGACTTTCCCGCGCCAGCCTGGTTGTCTGGGGGCATCGACGGGCGGCTCCGCAGGGGAAAAGAAGTTCAACGGGAAAGGATTTTGCCGTAACGGCAAACTTCTGACAATCCGTTTCTAGCGCGAAATGTCACAACTGAAAATGACAATAAATGACATTCGATTGAAATCTCAATTCCTGGTGAACAGCTCTTCCGGCAAAGAAAATCGTTTTGCCAGAATGCCTGCATGACGCTTATTTATGCGCCGTTTTCCGGAAACAATCTCGGAAACTACGCCCTGACTGCCAATTTCAGAAAGATCAGTTTGTTTAAGCCCATGTTCAACCATCAGATTCCGCAACAGCTCAACGCCGGAAATAGTGGGAATCTGATGATGAATTCGATCATAGTCTTCGACTATTACTTCAAAAAGCTCAAGCAAACTCGCCAGAGGATGCTTTTTATCATCGTTTACGAGATCAGCAAGATACTCCATGGCACGAACAACCAGATTATATTGCTTCCTTGTGTGAATACGAGACAACGGAATCTCTTTAGTCAACCTTAACCAGGCCGACTGAAAATCGTTTCCGAATGAAACTGGCTTTGCAACGCTACTCATTTTTCCAGGCTCCTTTGTCGTATTCCGCATGACTTAGAACAAAACGAACATAGACCTTGCCGCGATTGAAGTGAATGCCGCAGATAACTCGATAGTTGTTACCGGCAACATTGAAAACATAACGGTCTTGTCCGGATTTCAAACGAACTCTATCTACAGAGGGAAACATTGTTCGCAAATCATTAAAGTCTTTATAGTTGCGCGATTCAAGACAGTCAAACCATGTTCGCATAGGCCCAAGACTTTCTGGGTGCCGGTCAACGAAGTCTCGAACTTTTGCCCAACTGATAATGTGCATTTGCGTTCCCTCTGCTTTAATAATATCTCAAAATTGAGATATTATCAAGCAAATATTTAGTTTCTATGATTCTGCCAGTCGCTTGTCAGTTACACAAAACGGTTTATAGAGACATGTAATTCGAATTGCGGAAAGTTTGTCACAAAACTTCAAATTTCATGTCTTTTTCGGCTCATTCATGCCTTTTACAGCCGTTTCTCGGGAAACGTTTGGCTGGCTTTGTTGTCATTTATTGTCATTGAAGCGCCAAAAGTAAAATTAGTCTTCTGTCTCGACCGCTGACAGAAAGACTTCTGGTGGAACCTTGAACCGACGCGCCAGGGCTCCAATATGCCGCAGATTCAACTCTCGTTTGCCGGCTAAAATCTCTGACACCACGCCTTGACTTCCTAATTCCGAAAGATCCTGTTGTCGCAAGCCGTGTTGATCCATAAGAAAGCGCAACATATCAAGGCCTGTCACATCGTCCATCGGTTGCTGCGCATCATCATATTCGCGCAGTCGCATTTCCAGAATGTCCATCAGACCACACAGCGGATGTTTCTTCTTCCGGCCAATTTCAGTCATGACTTCTTCCATAAATGCTGTTGCCCGATCGTAATCTTCATCTGACCTGATTCTATCTACAGCCACAATTTTTACGACATCTAACCACTTGTTTAGAAGATTCTGCCGCTGCGGAATCCGATTTTTTGTTGCATTAACGCTGGTGCTCGTTTCCTTCATGGCTTCACCTCACTTCTTTTGGCGTTTTGGTTTCCATGTACCGCGGTCGTATTCTTCGTGAGTCATTACCGCCACAACGAAAACCTTCTGCCATCTATATTCGACCTTTGTAACCAAACGAAACTTGTTTCCACCGATGTTAAACACGCACAACCCACGCACATCATCTGTTGCCGGAAATACCGCCTTGATTTCCATCAGATTGTGAAATGTCATGCGGCTCACAATTTTAAACCATGCATCCAAAGGCCCTTTTGCGGTTATATGTGTCTGAGCGAATTCATTGAGTTTTCTGCGCGTTATAACATGCATCTTAATTTAAGTATATCTCAATTTGAGATATTTTTCAAGTGGCTCTTTGGCTTTAATACGGCAGTAACAGATAAAACAAGTCACCTAGGGAGTGGCGCGTAGCATAGTCGGGTTAAACAGCTCAAGCCAGAACCTTTTCAATAAGCTTATCTGTGGCGCTTTTTTCTCCGGTGGTTGCCATACTTTTACGGGCAAGGGTTTATTAACTGGTAATGGCAATAGTCTGGCGGATAAGGTGGCTATTTGCTTTGATTGTTCACTCAACAGCTGATTTTGTCTTTCAACAGTCGAGGCTAGCAGCAAAACAGCTTTTTCTAACTCGGTTATCCTGGCAGCGCTTTTGTCGTTTTGGTTACTTTGGCCGCAGATTTCCTCAGGTGGATTTACCGGCAAAGCCTGGGTAGCTTTTATTTCAATAGCGGCAACGGCGGGAGATGCGCCAGAGGTTACAGCCTTTTGCATTGAAATTAGAAGATCAACAGCACCAGCAGGCAAATAGAACTTGCCTTCTGTTTTTGTCATTTCAATATCAAGCAGTTCAAGCCAGTATCTTACTTTTTGTTTCGTTATACGGGCCTTGCTCGCGGCTTCCAGAATCGTTACCATGATATACAGCCTTTCAGACAGTGTGAATAAATTATTCTACGCGAATTATTCAATATTCGCTGACCACGTTATCGGCACATATTCAACATCTGATTACCCGATCGAGATTTTACTGAATATTTTTTATACGCCAGCGAATAAATTTTTATACAGTCGCATGGTCGCGATTTGGGAGCATAATTACCAGACACGAACAAAAGCTGACTGGAAGCTATTTATACGGTGTTTAAACAATTACAAAGCCGTTCTCAAAAACCATCGTTTTTAAGAACGGCTTCTGAACGTTGCATCTAAAACGAAAAAACAAATGTCAGCGATTCTCAAAAATCATTCTTGATTCTACATTCTCGATTCGTTATCTTCACAATGAATTTTGAGAGCCAGAGGTGTTTATGCGAATCGGTTATGCCAGAATTTCAACTGACGATCAAGATCTTTCTCTACAAATGACAGCCTTAGAACAAGCACTGTGTGAAAAAATATTCACTGATAAGATTAGCGGCAGTCTGGCTGATAGACCTGGCCTTAAGTCAGTTTTTTCACATCTTCGCGCCGGGGATACTTTGATTGTATGGAAGCTGGATCGATTAGGCCGTGGAGTGAAAGGGTTGATAGAGCTGATAACAAATCTGGAAAGCCAGAATATTCACTTTCAAAGTTTGACTGAACAGATTGACACATCAACTCCGGCCGGTCGCTTCTTTTTTCATGTTATGGCCAGTCTTGCACAAATGGAACGGGAACTGATTATAGAACGAACACAGGCCGGCTTGGCAGCAGCTCGCAAAAAAGGAAGAATTGGCGGTAGAAAACGTTCCATGACAGATAGCAAAATTGAAACAGCCAAAAAACTTTTTGCCGCTGGGGCGCTTCCAAAAGATATTGCGAAAGATCTTGGGGTTTCTATACCCACTCTTTATCGATGGTTGCCAGCATCAACCAGGACCTAAACAGAGCAAATTTCGTTTTGGTGCTAGAACACCCCCCTGAATAATCACCGTCTAAAAACTGATTTTAGACTACTTGGCGCGCTCTGTACGAAACCCAAAGTGATTTTTGAACCTTTTCCCCTTTCTGTTAGGAAATTTTCTCTTCTCAGGCCGTATTTTGAAAAAGTGTTCTCAAAACACGGGAGTTTTACGTTCTTGATCTTTGACTGTTCTCAAACATCAATACTAAAACTGTTCTTAAACCACGATACTGAAAAACGAAGCTTTTTGCCTTGTAACTGTAAAACTCTGGTTTGATAAGGGTTTTCAGAAAACAGTGTTCTCAAACTACAATAGCAGCAGCTTGCTTCTGCTGGCAGCTGTGTATTGTAAAAAATCTCTGGTGATCATCATTTGATATCTAAACTGTTTTCAAATATCGGTAGTTTACAAAAAAACAGACAAACGAACCTTGAACCAGATCAGCCAGGTTGGTTTACAAATTTTCTAAGTCCTCTAGTCGTAAGTTTATCTAAAGTACTATCTAAAATATATCCAACTAAAAAACCATGCCTGTAACTAACATCTGATCATTGCTTCCAAGTTTGGCACTGTTCTCAAAACACGGGAAAAGTGTTCTCAAAACACGGGAAAAGTGTTCTCAAAACACGGGAAAAGTGTTCTCAAAACACGGGAGTTGTAATGTGGTCTTCCCGTAAAAATCTAATTGAGGTTTTTCTTTCTATAATGGTTTGGTATGTGTTATTGTTTTACGGGTTTGTTTTCGTTGTTTGTTAAAAACGAGAGGGGGGGGCCAATGGAACGAGATAATGTTAAGCAGAATATAAATTTTCTGGAATATCCTCTTTGGTTTCAAGACGAAATAGCTGCGGCAAATGCAGAAGAAGGCATGATTTGGAAAGATCGCGAAGGCTTTATTTATAGAGCTGGTTATAAGCCACCGGTTAAAACAGATGCAATTTTCTTGTTGTATTTGTTGATGCAAAGCCAGCGAAATGGTTATAAACAGGAGTTGACCTTAACACGTTATCAAATCCTCAATGATTGCGACTTAGGCGACAGCATTAGGTCATATAGTCGGCTTGAAGATAGTCTGAAACGTTGGAAAATGGTTGGTATTGAGTTTATCGGCTCTTTTTATGACGGTGAAACTTATAGTGCTATAAACTTTGGTATAATCGATTCTTGGTCTATCAACGAAAAAACAAAAGAGCTCAAAGTCTTATTCTCACCAGCATTTATACAAATGATGCTTGGCAAAGGCTTTTTCAAATATATCAACTTTGCTGAATTCAAGAAACTACGCTCGCCACTTGCAACCAGATTGTATGAAATCCTTTGCAAATCATTCCATGGTCGAGATACCTGGGAAATCAGTGCCGTCAAAATGGCTGAAAAGATTCCCATGAAAGAACGCTATCCCGCTCACATCGTTCCCAAGATCAAAACCGCTATAAATCGTATTAACAAATGTTCTGACACAAAATTTCTGCTTGAAACCCGCAAAATAAACCGTGGTCAAACCGTTCTATGCTTCAAAAAAGCAGTTTCTGCCAGAGCATTACTGCCATTTGACCAGCCAGAGAATAAGTCTTTCACAATTCCAGATAAGCCAGAAATCACTGTTTTAATCAATCTTCTTCCCGAGCCGCGCCGTTCACAAAAAACCATTCTTGAGCCTGTAATAGCCTTTTATGAAATGCGTGGCGCTGATTATGTGGCCCGGAACATCCGCTATACCACCAAAAACGCGAAAAGCAATTACCGGCCATATCTTTTGAAAGCTTTGCAGAATGATTATGGCCTTGCAATGCAGGAAGACGAAGAATCCGCCCGGCAAGTTGTTGCTCAGGAAGCCATTAAGATGCAGGCAATTGCTCAAAGTGAAGCCGTCGAACAAAAACGCCGCAAAGAGCAGGAAGAAAACAAGAAACGAGCCCAGGCATATATTGAAAGCCTTTCTGAAGAATCCAGGGCTGATCTTCAGGCAGAAGCCATTACCAGTATGTCTGACAATATAAAAGAAATTGTTCTGAAAAAAGGTCTTGGCAGCAAAATTATGTTGAATATGGCCATGGAAAACATTGCTTTGCAAAAGCTTGCAGAAATCAATGCTAGTAAGCCTGTTCAACCAACTTTGGAAATGGCTGCATAATTTTGACTGTTATCAAACTACGATAGTTTTTTGTTATCTGGGGTCACGACACCAACAAAACCATGGAAAAAGTCGTTATCGAGAAATTTTTTAAAAATACTTAAGCGTTTTGGTGTGAACTGGTTTGTGTTAAAATTTAACAAGGATTTTAATTTTCTTGCACACTGTGAGGGGCACCCATGAAAAATAAATTTTTTATTGCATTTATGTTTTTATTGCTTTCTTTTTGTGCATTTGCAGATGAAATGCTTTTTGATAAAGAAAAAGTTATTCTTGAAGGTCTTGGCAAGAAGAGCTTGAAAACACGCCTAAAATATATAGAGCTGGCGAAGCACTCTGATAGTAAAGCTGTTTTTGAGAAGCTTAGAGAAATGTACAGAGTTAATAATATCATCAAGGATGATGTCTTTTATGCAATGAAATGGATGAATGCCTACAATAAAGGTGTTTTTTCAGAAGCGTTTGCGGCTTCTATGAAAGAAGAATTTGAACGCTTAAAAAATCTAAATTGGGCCAATAGACCACAAATTTTTTATTTGCAAGTCTGCCTATCTATAATTCAGGATCAACTTTATCCTGGTTTCGATGGTTTTGTTGAAGAAATTAGCAAAGATATTGACAAAACACTTGAAAATTCAAGTCATGAACGGATAGATCCTGTTAAATTGAAAGCCGAAATACTTGGGGAGTGCATATTTTATTTTGCCAAGCGTAATAGATCAGGCTATATGCAAAAGCTCGCAGAAGTTTTTATGAAAAATGAGATCAGCGAACAAGCGAGTATAATAGAGCTATTTACTGAAAAAAAAGATCCAACTATTTTTGGGCCTCTATCTAACTTTCTTTCAAATGACGAAAACATCGATACGCATGAAACACTATTTGAACTATATGAAAGCTACGCAAAAACAATTGGTAAAGATATTCCCCAAAATATCCAAAAATCTATAAACAAACTAAAATTAGAAAGGCAGAAGAATGCCAAAGAGCTTTTAAAGGATTATTGATTTATGAAAAAATTCTTCTGCTTTTTGATTTGTTTTCTGCTTCAAATTTTGCCAATAATGCTATTGGCAGAAAATAACACAGCCTATTTGCATCTAAGTAAAGAGGAATTAAATCTGAAAAATGATTTGATTAATTGTTGATTCTCAACGAAACGTCCCGGTATTTTCTCAGAGAATTTTACCAGATACAGAGTGCGGTTTAAATCAGTATTTGAAAAAGCAGTGAGGCCCGCTGTTTTGCAGCAGGCCTCCGAACCGTATACCGCCCGGGTTATTCCTTGATACCGGGTTCCCACCCGATATCTCCGCTTCACCCGTTTGCTTGCATATATTCAGTCGACAGGATCATTTCTGATGTAATGACTTTCTCATTTCTCAGATGCGCCTCCATACATAGGTTAAATGCCAGTTTCATCAGTTCTCGTCTGTTTCCGCCGAAGTTGGCAGTTATGAGTTCCATGGCCTCGCGGTCGAACAGGTTTCCTGGTGCTTTTGCTTTTTCCATGCGGAAATTGAGCATGGCCTTTGCATCATCTTGAGCCAGAGATTTCATTTTAAACACACAGGCCAGCCTCGACGATACCGCCTTCTGGCTGGTTAACCTCAACGTTCTGTCCAGCATTTCGTCGCCGACCAGAATAATCGCCATTATAGTTCTGTTTTCTTCGGGACTGATGAGCATCGCACACAGATCCATAAGCGATTCATTTTCCAGGTGCTGTGCATCATCGACAACGATAATCGGAAATGGTGCACCACGATCTTTTTGTTCGACGGCAATGTGTTTCTGTAGCTTTGCCAATGGTGGCAGGCCTTTTCTGGTCAACTCTATGCCAGTCTTTTCGGCCAGCATCCGCAAGATGCCGCCTCGGTTTGCGCCTGTGTATGGAACCCATAAGAGTTGGTAATTTCTGGGATCAAGAGATTTTATAATTGCTCTGGCTAACGTTGTCTTACCAAGACCCGAACCACCGGTAATCGCGAAACTCTTTCCTATTTTGAGCAGCTCAACAGCTCGCCTTAAGACCTCCTGGTCGTGCTTGACCATTATTTCATCGTTCTGGTCGGTCAGATCTGAAAAAGGGTGATTTTTCCAGCCAAAAAATTCATTTACGCTCACCGTTACCGTCTTTGTCATACTTTTCCTTTCTTATCTGCCTGGCTTGTCAAAGCGCCTGGCATTGAGCTGTTTGTCGATAAGCTTTGCCGGGAGTCGCTGCTCTGAATAAAAGACCTGATTCAGATCCCATGGGTAGTAGTGGATTTCTGTTCTACCGCCTTTTACGGCCTCCGGGGTTTCGAATATCATGTTCTGAAGCCTCACAGTTCCATCTCTATAGACCCGGCAGTTTCTTTGCTGCATAAACATCGAGTCGATATTAACCGCAGGCGGCAGGTCCCGGCAGGAATTTCCGATATTTGCCCTTTTGATGAACGGACTTTGCATTTCTATGCCGGCATGCGGTGCATTGTGATAAGCCGCAAGCCATTCATGTAATTTCCGGTTCAGGCCGGGCAGAGTTCTTTCGTCTGTCTTAGCCAACAGCTGTTCTCTGACAGTGCGAAAGAATCTTTCGATCTTGCCCCGGCCCTGAGGGGTGTAGGGCGGCGTATGCGGCATGGCAATGTTAAATCGCTGCCCAACCTGCCTGAGAATCTGGCTGCGATAACTTGCCCCATTATCTGTATAAAACCTCATTGGCAGACCAAAGCGCTGTATGGCTGTGCGCAGGTTTATCATAAGGGTTTCTACAGACTCGGCCAGATGAAAATTCGCGGCAACAACATATCGAGATGCATCATCCAGAATCGCAAGCAGGTATGTTTTCCGCTTGCGGCCTTCATGCAACACTCGCGGGCCATGCATGAAATCACTGACCCACAGCTCTCCGAAGTTCCTGAATTCGAAAGCCCTGACATCTTTGATGTTCTCATTACCATTTCGTAGAAGTCCTCTGAACTTGCACCAGCGGTAAATAGTCTGCTGACTGGGTCGTCGACCGTTCCAGAGCTGTTGCTCCTGCAAAGTTTTCAAGATCAGCTGAATGGTCCAGCGCGGCTTTTCCTGGCGAAGTTTCAGAAACGCCTGTTCAAGCTGCTCACCGATTTCAGGCCCCTTGGAGCCAGCCTTTCTGTCTTTCAAGCCATTAAGACCACCTGCCCGAAACCGG
>Ga0116177_10000779_pt1 | contig 23722 bp, 23 predicted proteins | sample AD_STIC10_MetaG_FD_89750 | JGI IMG/M metagenome (GOLD analysis project Ga0116177, IMG submission 89750) | Active sludge microbial communities of municipal wastewater-treating anaerobic digesters from USA - AD_STIC10_MetaG | ecosystem: Engineered > Bioreactor > Anaerobic > Digestate | place: USA... | reverse complement strand
CGCGCAAACCCGCGTCCGCGCCTCTGTAAGCCGGCGCTTGGGGGAAGGTTTTCCCCTTCCGTTTTATAAAGATCGGGTGTCCGGGGCCGGAAGCACGTCCCGGGCCCCGGACTATTTGAAGCCCCATGGGAGCGCAGTCCATCTTATGCCGGGGGACGTGATTCGGCGATGACGCGGCCAAAGCGCCGTTTTGGGCCCGAAAACGCCCTCTCCCTCTCCCAAAAAGGCCCCTTTCCCGAAGGAGACGGCTTTCCGGTTCGCGGGGGGAGAAAAAATTAACAAAAGGCCGGTATTCTTCGGCGCTGTTTTATGGTATCGTAGGCGATAGAATTTCACGGGGGAGGATGACCGATGGACTGGCAAAACGGCTACCGCAGCGAGGTTCCGCCTCAGTATGTGTACTACAATACCGGGTACTCAAGCTATCAGGCCCCGCCAGAGATCCGCGAGAAAAAAAAGCTCCGCGCCTGCGGAAACGGCATCGGCCTCGCGATGCTGGGCTACGTTTTTATCTCGCTCGCGGCCTACGGCGTCCTCTACGCCGCCGCGACCGCCCTGCTCTCCGGGGCCTTTGTCCGCTTTGACCTCTATCCGTCGCCGGAATGGCTCGATCAGGCCGTGCTGCTGGGCAGCTACGTCCTCTCGCTGAGTATCCCGTTCGCGGTTTACGCGATCGCCATCCGCATCCCCTTCTCCGTCGCCTTCCCGTTTCGGAAGGCGGCCCCCGGGATGACCCTCGGCGGCGTCTGCGTGGGCCTCGGCGTCTCGACCGTCGCCTCCTATCTCTCCAGCTATATCGAGGCCGTCTTCGGCGCGGCGGGGATCTATATTTCCATGCCGGCGATCGCGTCTCCGAGCGACCCCGCCGCGTTTGTAATTTACGTGGTCCTGATGACCGCCGCGCCCGCCCTCGTGGAGGAGCTGATCTTCCGCGGCGTCGTGATGCAGTCTTTGCGGCGCTTCGGCGACATCTTCGCCTTGGTGATCTCGGCGGCCCTGTTCGGCATCTTTCACATGAATCTGATGCAGATGCCCTTCGCGTTTATCCTCGGCCTCGCGATGGGCTATTTTGTGATGCGGACCGGCTCGCTCTGGGTGAGCGTCGGCATCCATTTTCTCAACAACCTCGCCTCCGTGGTCCTCGATGCCTGCTACGGCGCCATGACCTACCGGAGCTTTACGCTGCTCAGCCTGACGTGGTCGCTGCTGACGCTCGCGGTCGGGGGGCTCGCGCTCGCGCTGATGCTGGCGCGGCGTCAGGACGTCTTTCGCTTTGAGACGCCGCGGTGCGCCCTCCCCCCGGGGAGGCGCACCCGCAGCCTGCTTTTCGCGCCGCTGATGGTGGTCGCGCTGCTGACCGCGGCCGTTTTCACCGTCAGCTATCTGGATGTCGGCTGGCTCTGAGTTTTAAGCCCGCGGCCGAAAGCCGCGGGCGATTCTTTTTTGTGGAGGATGGAAATGGAACACCTTGCGGAGATCGAAACGATAAAAAACCTGCTCGCCCGGCACGGATTCCGCCCCGACCGGGCGCTCGGGCAGAATTTCATCGCGAACCCGGAGCTCTGCCCGCGCATCGCGCAGGCGGGCGTGCCCGGGCCGGAGTTCGGCGTCCTTGAGATCGGCCCGGGTATCGGCGCGCTGACCGTGGAGCTCGCGAAGCGGGCGAAAAAGGTGGTCGCCGTGGAGATCGACCGGTCGCTCCTGCCGGTGCTCGGCGAGACGCTCGCGGCATACGACAATGTGGAAGTCGTAAACGCCGATTTTTTGAAGCTCGACCTGCCGGCGTTCGTCCGGGAGAAATTCGGCGGTCTGCCGCTCGCCGTCTGCGCGAACCTGCCGTATTATATCACAACGCCCGTGCTCATGCGGATCTTTGAATCCGGGATCGGTGCTCAAACCGTCACCGTCATGGTGCAGAAGGAGGCCGCCGACCGCTTCCTCGCCCGCCCCGGCACCCGGGAGAGCGAGGCCGGCACCGTGCTGCTCCATTATTTTTGCGAGCCGGAGATTTTGTTTTCCGTGCCGCGCGAGTGGTTTTCCCCCAGCCCGCAATGCGGCTCGGCGGTGCTCAAGTGCGCCGTCTACACGGAGCCGCCGGTCGCGCCGAGGGAAGAAAAACGCTTTTTCTCCGTCGTGAAGGCCGCGTTTTTGCAGCGGCGCAAGACGCTCGCGAACTCCCTCTCCGCCGGCCTCGGCGTCGAGAAGGCGAAGGCCGCCGCCGCGATCGCCGCCTGCGGCCTCGCACCGGGCGTCCGCGCCGAGGAGCTGACGCTTCGCGATTTTTCCGCCCTTTCGGACGCGCTGACGGACGCCGGGGCCTTTCCGAGCCCGGAGGACGAGCGATAAAATTCTTCATCCCGGCGGGATGCGCGGCGGGCCGCGATTTTTTCGCCCTTTCGGACGCGCTGACGGACGCCGGAGCCTTCCCGGGCCCGGAGGACGAGCGATAAAATTTCCCATCCCGGCGGGATGCGCGGCGGGCCGCTGCCGCCGGGACCGGAAGCCGCGCCGGGAGGTCTTTGGGCCCGCCGGCGTTTTTGTCTCTTTCGCGGGGAAAGCCGCCCGGCGGGAAACCCCCGGGAGCGCCGCCGGAGAGCTCCGGCAAAGCTTTCTCTTGTGTATTTTTTATGGGTTTGCTATAATATAAGATACCGTTTTTTCGGCGGCGCATAATTGCGGCGCTCCGGGCAAAATAAGGAATACGGCGCTTCGTGAAAACAGACGCCGTTCCATTTTGAGAAACGGAGGCCCCGTATGCTGAAAAAAGAAGATTTCCGAAACGCAGAGGATGAGGAGGAGGGCTCCTCTTCCGAAAACGAAAACGAAGAAGCGGGAGAACAGACCGAACAAATCATCAAGACCGGCTCCGTCACCCAGACGAAAGGCCGCTATCCCATCCACTGCCTCACCGTGGTGGGGCAGGTCGAGGGGCATTATATCCTGCCGCCGCAAAACAAATCCACAAAATACGAGCACGTCATCCCCCAGCTCGTCGCCATCGAGCAGGACCCCGACATCAAGGGCCTGCTGATCATCCTCAACACCGTCGGCGGCGACGTGGAGGCGGGGCTCGCCCTTGCGGAGCTGATCTCCGGTATGAGAAAACCGACCGTCTCCTTGGTTTTGGGCGGCGGGCACTCGATCGGCGTGCCGCTCGCCTGCGCGGCGAAGGTCTCCTATATCGCGCCCTCCGCCACGATGACCATCCACCCCGTAAGGATGAACGGCCTCGTGCTGGGCGTGCCGCAGACGCTCTCCTATTTTGAAAAAATGCAGGAGCGCATCACGAATTTCGTGACCTCCAACTCCAGCATCACCACCAAGCGCTTCCGGGAGCTGATGTTCACGACCGGAGAGCTCATCACCGACGTCGGCACCGTGCTCGACGGCGAACAGGCCGTCGCCGAGGGGCTGATCGACCGGCTCGGCGGCCTCTCCGACGCGATCGACTCCCTCTACGAGCAGATCGAGGCGAAGGAGGATTCCTCCGAGAAGGACGGCTCTTCCGAGAAGGGAAACGCCTCCGCAGAAGATTCCTCCGCGGAAGAAAAGCCCCCCGCGGAAGGGGCCCGCCCGCAAAAAGAAAACGCGCCCGCGAAAAAGAACCCGCCCGCGAAGAAGAATCCTCCGCAAAAGGGGGACTCCTTAGCGAAAGGAAATCCCCCGCAGAAGGGAAAGAAGTCCGAAGGGAAAAAACCCGGGGCGCCGCATAAAAAGAAACCTGCCGGATCCTCCGGCGGAGGGGGGAAGAACCCGTGATCCTTTATTCCGTCGAGCCGCTCGACCGCATCTTCCCGGCGCGGGAGCACGAGCGGGAGTTTTTGGAATTTGAGGGCGGCACGCTCGAGGGATACCGGGAGAATGGGCATTTTACCGTCACCAGCCTGATCTCGACCGACCCGGGGCTCTTCCTCGACGAAAAATTTAAGCCCGGCGCGACGCTCACCTACGGCAAAAGCAGTCGCGCCCCGGACTCCCGCCGCAAAAGCGACCCGGAGACGCCGTTCGGCGCGGAGCAGGGGTTTCTCCCCTTTTGACCGGCGCGGCGCTTCCGATCGCCCAACCGGCCCGGCGGCCGCAAAACATGCGGCGCGCGGATCCCAAATCCAAAAACGAAAACTTCGGCGCGGCGCTCCCCTATGAAAAAATAGAGCTCTTTCCGGCTCCCGCGTTTGATTTCGGGGCGGCGGGCCGGAGGTTTCTCATAAAATCGTGACATTTGGAGGTACGCATGGGGATTTTCGACGCAGTGATTCAGGGCGTGATCCAAGGGCTGACCGAGTTTTTGCCGGTCTCAAGCTCCGGGCATCTCTCCCTCTATCAGCATTTTACCGGGCTCGGCGGGGAGGCGGGCGGCATCTATACCGTCCTGCTCCATCTGGGGACCCTGCTCGCCGTGTTCATCGCTTTTTGGAGGACCGTCGTCTCGATCCTGCTGGAGCTTTTTTACCTGATTGCGGACCTCGTGACCGGCCGCTTCCGCGCCGGCGCCATGCCGCCGCAGAGGCGGATGCTGCTGATGCTGATGCTCTCGTGCGTGCCGCTCGTCGGCGCGTATTTCCTCTCCGATTTTTATCTCTCCCTTGCCGCCGACCGCGACATCCTCGTGGAGGGCGGCTGCTTTCTGCTGACCGCGGCGCTGCTGCTCCTCTCCGGGCGCTGCGTCAAAGGCCACAAGGACGCCGGGGCCATGACGAAGGCCGACGCCCTCGCCGTGGGCATTACGCAGGCCATCGCGCCGCTGCCGGGGCTCTCGCGCTCCGGCTCCACGATCTCCGTCGGGCTGCTGTGCGGGCTCTCCCGCGAATACGCGGTGGCCTACTCCTTTATCCTCGGGATGCCGGCGGTCCTCGCCGCCAACCTGATGGAACTGCCCGCGGCGCTCTCCGGGGACGTCGCCATCGACTGGCCGGCGGCGCTCGTCGGCATGGCCGTCTCGCTGGTATTCGGCCTCCTCGCGATCAAACTCGTCAAACTGCTGGTCGAAAACGACCGGTTTACATATTTCGCGTGGTATACGCTGGCCCTCGGCCTGCTGACCATCGGGGCCGGTATCTATGAAACCGTCACGGGCAGCATGCTTTTCTCTTTTTAAGAAACCGACCATGGCCATGACGAAACGGGGTGACAACTTGGCCGAAAAAAGCACGAAAAAGAAAACCGCCGCAAAACGGGGCGTCTCCGCGGCGAAACAGCAGGAGCTCTCCTCCTCGCACAAACAGCTTTTCGCGATCCTGTTTCTCGCGCTCAGCGTGTTTTTTATCGCGCTGACGCTTGTGACCGGTGAGAATTTCTGGGCGCGGCTGCACGGGTTCGCCTTCGGCATGTTCGGATGGTGCGCCTATCTGATCGGGCCGCTGTTTCTGTATCTCGCCGTGATGAATACGCTGGAGAAGCCGAGCTTTTCCTCCTCGGCGAAGGTCTGGGAGGTGCTGGGGCTGATCACCCTTGTCTGCGCCGCCACCACGATTTTCATCGAGGGCGGCATCCCCGACGACAGCTTTCCCAATATCGTAAAAACTTTATTCCAAAATGGAAAAGAGCTGCGGGGCGGCGGATTTTTCTCGGTGGTCCTCGGCGTCCCGCTCTACCTGTTTCTGGGTGAAACCGGGGCGAAGATCACGGTTTCTATTTTGATTTTTGTGATGCTCATGCTGATTACCGGCACCACGCTCGCGGGACTCGCCCGCGGGACCAAGGAGGCCGGCAAAAAGGTGCGCGACGTCTACACCGAGCAGGTGGAGCACGCCCGCACGCAGCCGGATTCGGGCGCGATGATCGACATCCCGCTCGACGACCCGCTGCCGCAGCACCCGGTCCGCTCGCCCAAGCGCTACGGCCTTGACCCCACGCAGGACGCGAAGGGCAGGCTGCTCGGCGCGGCGGCGGGCTCCGCCGACGCGGCCGGGAGCCGCGACCGCGCGATCGACATCCCGCTCGAGGGCGACATCCCCTCGCGGGACGGCGGGGCGGGCGGCCGGGCCCCCGTGGGCCCCGCGCCCACGGCCGCGGTCTACACCTTCTCTAAAGCGACCGCCGCGCCCTCCCCTCTGCGAAACGAGAGGGCCGTGGTGACGAACGGCTTCAAGGTTGTGACGCCCGAGCAGCTCCTCGCGGAAAAAGAGGCCGCCGTTTTAAAAGAAATGGCGGGCGCGGGGCTCTCCGGGCCGGGGGGAAGCCCCTTCCAGAGAACCGTTTTTTCCGCCGTGCCCGCGGAGATCACGACCAGCGACGGCTTCAAGACCTCCGAGGAGCTCGAGCGGCTGATCCAGCGCGCGGCGCAGCAGGATGAAAATAAGAAAAAAGACGAGCGGCACGCGCTCGAGCGGGCGGAGCGGAAATTTGCCGTCGACGTGCCGGACGACTTCGAGACGCGCGTCTATCGTTTCCCGCCGGTGGACCTGCTCCGGCCCGCCATGCGCACGGAGTCCGGCGATATTACATTAGAGCTTAAACAGAACGCCGACCTCTTGGTGGACACGCTCAACAGCTTCGGCGTGCAGACGAGGGTCGTCAACATTTCAAGAGGCCCCGCCGTCACGCGCTACGAGTTGCAGCCCTCCGCGGGCGTCAAGATCAGCAAGATCACGAACCTCGCGGACGACATCGCGCTCAACCTCGCCTCCGCCGGCGTGCGCATCGAGGCGCCGATCCCGAACAAGGCCGCCGTCGGCATCGAGGTGCCGAATAAAAACATCGCCACGGTCAGCATCCGCGAAATCATCGATTCGGGCGAGTTCCAGAGCGCGAAAAACAAGCTCTCCGTGGCGCTGGGCAAGGACATCGCCGGCCGCATCATGGTCGCGGATCTCGCCAAGATGCCGCACCTGCTGATCGCCGGGGCCACCGGCTCCGGAAAATCCGTCTGCATCAACTCCATGATCGTCAGCTTACTCTATAAAGCGACGCCGGGCGAGGTGCGCCTGTTGATGATCGACCCGAAGGTCGTCGAGCTCGGCGTCTACAACGGCATCCCGCACCTCTTGGTCCCGGTCGTCACGGACCCGAGGAAGGCGGCGGGCGCGCTCAACTGGGCGGTCTCCGAGATGCTGGGAAGATACAAGCTCTTCGCGGACAACGGCGTCCGGGATCTCTCCGGCTTCAACAAGCTCGCCGAGACAAGAGAGGATTTGCAGCCGATGCCGCAGATCGTCATCATCATCGACGAGCTGGCCGACCTGATGATGGTCGCGCCCAACGAGGTCGAGGACGCGGTCTGCCGCCTCGCCCAGATGGCGCGCGCGGCGGGCATGCACCTCTCCATCGCGACGCAGCGGCCCTCCGTCGACGTCATCACCGGCATCATCAAAGCGAATATTCCGAGCCGCATCGCCTTCGCGGTCTCCTCCTACGTCGACAGCCGCACCATTTTGGACGGCGGCGGCGCGGAGAAACTGCTCGGGCGCGGCGACATGCTCTTCAGCCCGGTCGGCTCGCCGAAGCCGCAGCGGATTCAGGGGTGCTTTGTCAGCGACAACGAGGTCGAGGACGTGGTCGCCTTCATCAAAGGCGACGCGCCCGCCGCCTACGACGAGCGCATCCAAGAGGAGATCGAGCGCAACGCCGCCGTCGAAAAGGGCGCGAAACGCTCCTCCGACGGCTCCGACGAGGACGGCAACTCCTCGGACGAGGACGATATGCTCCCGGCGGCCATCGAATGCGTGGTCGAAATGGGACAGGCCTCCACCTCCCTGTTGCAGCGGAAGCTCAAGCTCGGCTACGCGCGGGCCGCCCGCATCATCGACCAGATGGAGGAGAGGGGCATCGTCGGGCCGTTTGAGGGCAGCAAGCCGCGGCAGGTGATGATCTCCCGCGAGCAGTGGATGGAGATGAACCTGCGCGGGTGAACGCGCCGGAGGGCGCCGAACTGAAATAGCGAAGGATACCCGGTCTATTTCGGCAAAGGGATTGTCGCTCCCCCACGGGGGCGTGGATTGAAATCCTCCGGATCTCGTCGCGGCGCATGACCGCACGCGTCGCACCCCTCGCGGGATGCGTGGATTGAAATGGTTCAAAGATCAACACGCACGCAAACCTTAAAGTCGCGCCCCTCGGGGGTGCGCGGATCGAAATATCTTTTAAGAGGATTGCATATGAGTATTTTTTCCAAGATCAGCGCCGGGCTCAAAAAGACGAGGGACTCGATGCGCGAGCGCTTCGACGACGTGTTTTCCGCGCCGAAGATCGACGACGCGTTCTACGACGAGCTCGAAGAGGCCCTGCTGCTGGCGGACGCCGGCGTCCCCACCGCCTCCGCGGTCTGCGACGCGCTGCGCAAAAAAGTCAAAGCGGAGCATCTCTCCGAGCCGGAGCAGGCGCGCGAAGCCATGCAGGAGATCATCGCGGAGATGCTCTCCGGCGCGGAGCCGATGCCCGAGGGGCACCCGCTGATTATTTTGATGATCGGCGTCAACGGCGTGGGCAAGACCACCACGATCGGCAAGATCGCAAAGCGCTACACGGAGGCCGGCAAAAAGGTGGTCGTCGCCGCGGCGGACACGTTTCGCGCGGCGGCCATCGAGCAGCTCGAAGTCTGGGCCGAGCGCTCCGGGGCCGAGCTCGTCAAGCACGCCGAGGGCTCCGACCCCGCGGCCGTGGTCTTCGACGCCATCGCCGCCGGGAAGGCGCGGAAGGCCGACGTCGTCATCTGCGACACCGCCGGCCGCCTGCACAACAAAAAAGGGCTGATGGACGAGCTCTCCAAGGTCAGCCGCGTGATCGCGAAGGAGGCCGAGGGCAGCCCGGCCGAAACGCTGCTGGTCCTTGACGCCACCACCGGCCAAAACGCGCTCAATCAGGCAAGAGAATTTCAAAACGCCTGCGGGCTCACCGGCATCGTGCTCACCAAGCTTGACGGCACGGCGCGCGGCGGCGTGGTGATCGGCATCCGCAAGGAGCTCGGCATCCCGATCCGCTTCATCGGCGTGGGCGAGCAGGCGGACGATTTGCAGCCTTTTAACGCCGAGGACTTCGCGCGGGCGCTCTTCGCCGCGGAAGAAAAATAAAGGCAAAAAATTTTTCGGCCCGGCGCGAAAAAGATCGAAAAATCGCCCCCCGAAAGCGCCCGGCCGGGAGCTCCGGCCGAAAACGGGAACGGGATAAGCTCCGGTTCCAAAAAGCGGCCCGGCCCGACCGGTAAAAATCAGGCGGCCCGGCGCGAAAAAGATCGAAAAACCGCCCCCGGGAGCGCCCGGCCGGGAATTCCGGCCGGAAACGGGAACGGGCCAAACGCCGGTTTCAAAAAGGAATCAAAAATCTTAATTTAGAGAAGAAAGAAAACGGGATGCAAAAAATCATCATCGCGACACACAACCGGGGCAAACTGGAGGAGTTTCAGCGGATGCTCGCGCCGCTCGGATACGAGGCCGTCTCCGCGGACGAGGCCGGCTGCCCCGACGAGATCGAGGAGAACGGCGCCACCTTCGCGGAGAACGCCATATTAAAAGCAAAAGCTGTCTGCGAGGCCGCCGGGCTTCCCGCCATGGGCGACGACAGCGGGCTCTGCGTCGACGCGCTCGGCGGCGGGCCCGGCGTCTACACGGCGCGGTACGCCGGGGAGCACGGCACGCCGGAGATGTGCATCGAAAAGCTGCTGCGGGCGCTGGACGGCGTCCCGGTCGAGGAGCGTGGCGCCTATTTCGCCTGCGCGATCGCGCTCTGTTATCCCGGCGGCGGGCTGCTGCTCGCGGAGGGCCGCTGCGACGGCTCGATCGCCTTCCAAAAGGACGGCGGGGGCGGCTTCGGCTACGACCCGATCTTCCTCTATGAGGGAAGGAGCTTCGCCGCGCTCTCGCCGGAGGAGAAGGACGCCGTCAGCCACCGGGGAATCGCGCTGCGAAAAATCGCGGAGCTTCTAAAACAGGAAACTACCAATATTTTATAGAAAAGAGAAAGACCGCCTATGATTACCCCGAAACAGCGCGCGCTTCTGCGCGGACTCGCAAACGGCGTCCCCGCGATCCTCCAGATCGGCAAAGAGGGCGTCAACGAAAACGTCATTCAGAATCTTATGCAGGCGCTCGAGGCGAGGGAGCTCGTCAAAGTCTCCGTGCTGGAGACCTCGCCCGTCTCCTCTAAGGAGGCCGCCGCCCTCGCGCAGGCGGCCATCCCGGGGTGCGAGCCGGTGCAGGTCATCGGCCGCCGCTTCGTCGTCTACAAGCGAAACCCAAAGGAACCGAAGATCGTTTTGAACCGCTGAAAGGAAGGCTGCGACTTGAAAACCGGAATTTTCGGCGGCAGCTTCGACCCCATCCACAACGGGCACGTCAACGCGGCGAAGACCTTTTTGGAGGAGCTGCGCCCCGACAGGGTGCTGATCGTCCCGAACTTCCAGCCGCCGCACAAGGACGCCCCGCAGCTTGCCCCGGCACAGGACCGCCTCGCCATGTGCCGGATCGCCTTCGCGGACGACCCGCGCTTTGAGGTCAGCGATCTGGAGATCCAAAGAGGCGGCCCCAGCTACACCTCCGACACGGTGGAGGAGCTCGCGGAGCGATACCCCGAGGACGAGCTGCTTTTGCTCGTCGGCGGCGACATGCTGCTCTCGTTTGAGGAATGGCACCACTGGCACCGCATCATCGAAAAGGCGGCGCTCGTCTGCGCGCCGAGGACTTGGCAGGAGGAGAGCGCCCTGACCGCAAAGGCCGGAGAGCTGATGAGCGAGGGGGCCGACGTGAGGATCCTGCCGATCGACGTCTATGAAATTTCATCCACACAGATCCGGCAAAAGGTGCGCGAGGGGGACGATATCTCCTACGCCGTGCCGCGGGACGTGGCGGAATATATCTGGGATCATGGCCTATACTGTCGGTGACCGTTTCCCCGAAACGGGTACCCCGGCCGGCGGCCGTTTTCCCTAACAGGAGGAATGCAGATGCTCAAAAAAACCATGACCGCGCTCGCCGGGGCCGCCGTGCTCACGGCGCTGTTTGTCGGATGCTCAGGCAAATTCGCCGAGCTCCGCGAGGGCTACGCGGGCCTGCTCGACAAATTCGTCGGCAAGGTGGAGCCCATGGAGGAGACGGACGACTCCGGTACGGAGGACGCGCTGCGCGCCGTGCTGAAAGGATACGCCAAGGGGAGCGTTCTTTGGTTTGAATGCTGCGATTTCGACGGGGACGGCATCTACGAGGCCTTCGGCTTCACGGCGGAATCCGGCGTCGCGGACGAAAGCGGCGGCCTCGCCGGGAGCGCGTGGTTTGTGACGAAGGACTACGCCGTGGAGATGCTGGGCATGGGCAGCTACGCCTACCCGGAGCTCGCCGAGCTCCCCGGCGGGGCGCTCGTGCTGATCCACCAAAGCGGGGAGATGGGCTTAACCTATATCTTCGGCGTGGAGAACAGCAAGGTCTACCAGCCCGCCCTCTCCGGAAAGGTGCGAAACCTCTCCCAAGATAAAAACGGTGATTTTACCGCGTGGGATCTCTCCTACGACCGCTACGTCGACGAGGCGGAATCCGCCAACGAGGAGCCGTCGCTGAAACCCTACTGGTTTTATTATAAGGACGGCGAGTTCCGCGAATACGGCGCCCGCGACGACCTGCACCGCTCCGATCTCAAGGCCTACCCCGCCGGCGCGGCGTTCGTCAACGAGGTCTACTACAACGGCCTGACCGAGACCCTGCTCGAGAAATACTACCCCAACGCGAGCGAGGAAAAGCTCGACGAGATCGCCGAAAAAGCCGGATTTTTCGATTCGGTGCTGCTGCGCGAAAACGGGATTTTGCAGGTCAACTTCAAGGGCGCCTATGACGACTGGTTCTACGCCACTTTTAAGATCGAGGACGGCGACCTCGCGCCGCTCGACGAGGGCCGCGGCCACTACAAGAAGGCCCTGATCGAATCCATCGCGACCTACCCGGAGGAACCCGCCTCCGAGACGGAGGACTCCTCCGCGGAGTCCGGCTCCTGACCCCGCCGCCGGGCGGCTATCCCTCCATCAGAAAAGAGAAAAATTTGTGGAAGATTTGACAAATCGTATAAACGCCGCCGAATATTGCGCGCTGGATACCGCAAGCGTCATGGAGCTGCTGCGGGAGCGCCTCTCGGAGAGGCGCCTGCGCCACTCGCTCCTCGTCGCCGAGCGGGCCCTCGCGCTCGCGCCGAACTACGGCGCGGACCCCGGCAAGGCGGGCTTCGCGGGGCTTGTGCACGACATCTGCAAATGCGCCCCCTCCGGGGAGCAGTTGCAAACGGCCAAAGCCGGTGGTATAATTTTTGGAAACGACGCGGCGGCCTCCCCCGCCCTCTGGCACTCCGCGGCCGGCTTCGTCTACCTGCGGGACGAACTCGGCGTGACCGACGAGGACATTTTGAGCGCGGTGCGCTATCACACCTCCGGCAGGGGCGGCATGTCTCCGCTCGAAAAGACGATCTACATGGCCGATCTCACGAGCGACGACCGGGAGTACCCGGGCAGCGTCTGGCTGCGGAAGCTCGCCGGGGAGGAGCCCGAACAGGCGCTCGCCTACTCGGTCCGCTGGATCGCCGGGGATCTGCGCGAAAAGGGCCTGCCGGTCGCGAAAGAGACCGAGGATTTACTGGAAGAATATAAAGACGTAACCGTCGCCCGCCCGCAGGAAGAAAGGGAGTAAATTATGGAATCTTATGATCTCGCCAAAAAGATCGCGGCCATCCTCGACAGCAAAAAGGCCACGGACATCCGCGTGCTCAAAATAAAGGAGATCAGCTCGCTGGGCGACTACTTCGTGCTGGCCTCGGCGAACAACTCGAGCCTTGTGCAGGCGCTCTCCGACGAGATCGACTTCCGCCTCGGCCACGAGGACGGCGTCGCCCCGCGCAGGATCGAGGGCTACTCCTCCGCGAAGTGGATCCTGATGGACTACGCGGACGTGATCGTCCACATCTTCTACGAGGAGACGCGGCAGTTCTACTCGCTCGAGCGCCTCTGGAGCGACGCGAAGGTGGAGGAAGTCGCCTTCCCGCACGCCGAGCCCGAGGAGCCCGCCGGCAAATAATAGGGAAACAGGGGAGCCCGCCGGCCGGGGAAAAACGGGCGGCGGAATCCTCAGGGAATCCCTCCCGGGCGGTCAAGGGCCGTCTCGGGCGAGGGGGCGAGCCTCCGTTTCCGCCGAAAGCCGGAGCCGGAAGCCGCGTTTTGCCATGCGGACCGGGCGTTTGGCCCCGCGGATCGGGGAGTTTGCCGGCGGGCCCGTTTTTTCCGCGCCCGGCGGCGCGCTTTTTTTGCAAGAAAACCGGCAAGTTGGTTGCCGAGACCTGTTTTTGGAGGCGTCAGAATGAAAGGGTACGATTTCCCGGAGATCGAAAAGAAGTGGCAGCGGATCTGGGAGGAGCAAAAGCCGTTTGCCGCGGTGAGCGACTACTCGAAGCCGAAATACTACGCGCTGGTCGAGTTCCCCTATCCGTCCGGGCAGGGGCTGCACGTCGGCCACCCGCGCTCCTACACGGCGCTCGACCTCGTCGCCAGAAAAAAGCGGATGCAGGGCTACAACGTGCTCTACCCGATGGGCTGGGACGCCTTCGGCCTGCCGACCGAGAACTACGCCATCAAAAACCACATCCACCCGAAGATCGTCACGGCGGACAACATCGTCCATTTTAAAGAACAGCTCAAATCTCTGGGCTTCTCGTTCGACTGGGACCGCGAGGTCAACACCACCGACCCGGAGTATTACAAATGGACGCAGTGGATCTTTCTCCAGCTCTACAAGCGGGGACTCGCCTACAAAAAGGAGATGTCCGTCAACTGGTGCACCGGCTGCAAATGCGTGCTCGCCAACGAGGAGGTCGTCGACGGCGTCTGCGAGCGCTGCGGCAGCCCGGTCGTCCATAAAGTCAAAAGCCAGTGGATGCTCAAGATCACCGAATACGCCGACCGCCTGATCAGCGATCTCGACACCGTCGATTACATCGACCGCGTGCGGACGAGCCAGATCAACTGGATCGGCAGGAGCACGGGCGCGGAGGTCGACTTCGCGACTACCGCGGGCGACACGCTGACCGTCTATACCACCCGGCCGGACACCTTGTTCGGCGCGACCTACATGGTCATCTCGCCGGAGCACCCCTATATCGAGGCGTGGGCGTCCAAAATCGCCAACATGGACGAGATCCGCGCCTACCGCGAGCAGGCCGCCGCGAAGAGCGACTTCGAGCGCACCGAGCTCGTGAAGGAGAAGACCGGCGTCGAGATCCAAGGCGTCCGGGGCGTCAACCCGGTGAACGGCCGCGAGATCCCGATCTTCCTCTCCGATTACGTTTTGATGAGCTACGGCACCGGGGCCATCATGGCCGTGCCGGGGCACGACACCCGCGACTGGGACTTCGCCAAGAAATTCGGCCTGCCGATCGTCGAGGTCGTCCGCGGCGGCGACGTCGGGAAGGAGGCCTTCACCGACTGCGCGACGGGCACGCTCGTCAACTCCGGCTTCCTTAATGGCATGAGCGTCGCCGAGGCGAAAACCGCCGTCACGGCGTTCCTCGAAAAAGAGGGCCGGGCCCGGCCGAAAACCAACTATAAGCTGCGGGACTGGGTCTTCAGCCGTCAGAGATATTGGGGCGAGCCGATCCCGATGGTCTACTGCGAGAAATGCGGCTGGCAGCCGATCCCGGAGACGGAGCTGCCGCTCCTGCTCCCCGACGTGCAGTCCTACGAGCCGACCGACACCGGCGAAAGCCCGCTCTCCAAGATGGATGGCTGGGTCAACACGGCGTGCCCCCGTTGCGACGGGCCCGCGAAGCGCGAGACCGACACGATGCCGCAGTGGGCCGGCTCGAGCTGGTACTTCATGCGCTACTGCGACCCGCACTGCAAAGACGCCGTCGCGGCGAAGAAGGCCCTCGACTACTGGCTCCCGGTCGACTGGTACAACGGCGGCATGGAGCACACCACGCTCCACCTGCTCTACTCCCGCTTCTGGCACAAATTCCTCTACGACATCGGCGTCGTCTCCTGCCCGGAGCCCTACCAAAAGCGCACGAGCCACGGCATGATCTTGGGCGAAAACGGCGAGAAGATGTCCAAATCCCGCGGCAACGTGGTCAATCCCGACGACGTGATCCGCGACTACGGCGCGGACACGCTGCGCCTCTACGAAATGTTCATCGGCGACTTCGAGAAGGCCGCGCCGTGGAGCACGAGCTCCATCAAGGGCTGCAAACGCTTTCTTGACCGCGTCTGGGCGCTGCAGGAGAGCGTCGCCCCCGGCGGCGTCCGCCCGCAGTTCGAGGGCGAGTTCCACCGCACGATCCGCAAGGTCGGCGAGGACATCGACGCCCTCAAGGCGAACACCGCGATCGCCGCGATGATGACCCTGCTCAACGACCTTTGCGACGCCGGCTCCGTCACCGCGGAGGAGTACAAGCTCCTGCTCACGCTCGCGAACCCGTTCGCCCCGCACGTCACGGAGGAGCTCTGGCAGATCCTCGGCGGCAAGGGGCTGCTCTGCAAGCAGCCTTGGCCGCAATACGACGAAAAGAAGTGCGTGGAGCAGACCGTCGAGATCGTGATCCAAATTTGCGGAAAAATCAAGGCGCGCATCGACATCGACGCCGACGCCTCCGAGCGCGAGACGCTCGAGGCCGCGAAAGCCGCCGTCGCCGCCCTGCTCGACGGAAAAACCGTCGTCAAGGAGATCTGCGTCCCCGGCAAGCTCGTCAACCTCGTGGTGAAATAACCGGGCGGCCGCTGTCGAATCCGCAAATTTTCAGAAGAGGAAAAATCTTTTCGGCGCGTTTCCCACTTGACACGCGCGAACGCACGTAATATAATGATCCCGTTACATTTATTGTACGGAGGGCGAAAACGCCCTTTAACTCCGGCCTTTGAGGCGAAGGAGGGAATCAGGTAATGGCAGAAGTTCATGTCAAAGAAAACGAGTCTTTGGACAGCGCTCTCAGACGTTTTAAAAGACAGTGCGCCCGCTCCGGCGTCCTCGCGGAAGTCCGGAAGAGAGAAGCGTACGAAAAGCCTTCGGTAAAACGTAAAAAGAAATCCGAGGCCGCCCGGAAGCGCAAGTATTAATAAGTCACGTGGAAGGCGGATGGCGTTTGTCGTCCGCTTTCTTATTTCCGTTTCGGAAAGGAGGGGGAAGATGGCAATTTATCGCCCGAAGCACCGCTTTCGCAGGGTCACCGGCATCACGCCGGAGGACGTGCGCGCCGTCGGCGGCAAGGCGTTGATCCTTGACGTCGACAACACCCTCTCCACCCACGGCTCCCAAAAACCGCTCAAGGGCGTGCCAGAGTGGATCGAAAAAATGCAGGCGGAGGGGCTGCCGATGGTCATCGTCTCCAACAACCGCGCCGAACGGATCGCCCCCTTCGCCAAAAGGCTGGGCCTGCCCTACGTCGAGAACGGCAGGAAGCCGCTGCCCTATGGATTTCGCAGGGCGTGCGTGCTGCTGGGCGTCCCGCCCAAGGACACCGTCGTCATCGGGGACCAGCTTTTCACGGACCTCATCGGCGGCAAGTATTTCGGCGCGAAGGTCTTTCTGACCAAGCCCATCCGCCCGGAGGGGACGGTCTTTTTTAGGCTCAAACGCTGGCTCGAGCGTTTCATCATCGAATAAAACCTAATTAACGGAGGCATCTTATGGACAGAATCAAGCGCCTTGCCGGGGAGCTCCCGGAGGATCTGGACGCCGCGTTTATCAACTCGGCCGTCAACCGCAGGTATTACACCGGCTTTCCGTCCAGCGCGGGCGTCCTGCTCGTCACAAGGGACGACGCGACGATCTTTCTCGATTCCCGCTACGTCGAGGCCGGCGCGCGGACGATCACCGACGCGCGCGTCGTGCTGACCGGCGACCTGACCGAGCAGCTCAACGATTACTTCGAGGAGCACCACATCAAGACCGTCGGCGTCGAATCCGGCTACATGACGGTCGAAAAGCTCTTCAGCCTGCGCAAGGTGCTCCGCGTCGAGATGAAGGACGACCCGCGCCTCAACAGCATCATCCTCAATCAGCGCCGGGTCAAGACGCCCGACGAGATGGAGCAGATCCGCGCCGCGCAGGCCATCACCGACAAGACCTTCCTCCACATGCTGGATTTTGTCAAACCCGGCCTCTCCGAGAAGGATTTGCAGCTTGAGCTCGATTTCTATATGCTCCGAAACGGCGCGACCGGGCTCGCCTTTGAGACCATCCTCTCCGCCGGCGTAAACGGCTCGATGCCGCACGCCGTGCCCGGGGCGAACGTCATCAAGGACGGCGACTTCGTCACGATGGACTTCGGCGCGGCCGTCAACGGCTACTGCTCCGATATGACGAGGACCGTCGCCGTAGGCAAGATCTCCGACGAGCAGGAGGCCGTCTACAACCTCGTCTACGAGGCGCAGACCACGGCCGAGGCCGCGGTGCGCCCCGGGCTCCCCTGCGACGAGATCGACGCCGTCGCCCGCAGGATCATCTACGGCGCGGGCTACGAGGGCAAATTCGGCCATGGGCTGGGGCACGCGCTCGGCCTTGAGATCCACGAGGACCCGCGCTTCTCCCCGACCTGCCATGAGACTACGGTCGCCGGGCTCGTGATGAGCGTGGAGCCGGGGGTCTACCTCGAGGGGCGCTTCGGCGTAAGAATCGAGGACATCGTGCAGGTCACCGAGGACGGCTGCGACGTGATCACGCAGAGCGAAAAGAAACTGATCCGGCTCTGAGGAATCCCGCCCGAGGCGTTTTTCCGTGCTTTTTCAGAAAAAATAGGGCCGCCGCCGCGTCACAGCCATATTTTCATGCGCAAAAGTATTGCAAAACAAAGGGAAATCGGGTAGAATTTAACTGTTGAATTCCGCGTACTTATAATTAGGAGGTAACATTATGATTTCTGCCGGCGATTTCAGAAACGGCGCGACTTTCGAGATGGACGGAAACGTATACTCGATCATCGAGTTCCAGCACGTCAAGCCGGGCAAGGGCGCCGCTTTTGTGCGCACGAAGATCCGCAACGTGATCTCCGGCGGCGTGGTCGAGCACACGTTCAACCCGTCCGACAAATTCCCGTCCGCTTATATCGAAAGAAAAGATATGCAGTATCTCTACAACGACGGCGATCTCTATTACTTCATGGACCCGGAAAGCTTCGAGACCGTCCCGATCTCCAAAAATACCCTCGGCGACAACTTCAAGTTCGTGCTTGAGAACATGGACTGCAAGGTTATGTCCTACAAAGGCAACATCTTTGGCGTCGAGCCGCCGACCTTCGTCGAGCTCGAGGTCACCCACACCGAGCCGGGCGTCCGCGGCGACACCGCCACGAACGTCACGAAACCCGCCACCGTCGAAACCGGCGCCGAACTCAAAGTGCCGCTCTTCATCAACGAGGGCGACCGCATCCGCGTCGACACCCGCGTCGGCGAATATATGGAAAGGGCCTGATTTCCGGGCATACTATTTTCCGAAAAACAACGCGTTTTCCACTCATCAAAAAAGAATTATGGAGGGTTCCGTTTATGAACATCACTGAAAAAGTCGCCCATCTGAAAGGGCTTATCGAGGGCATGGAGCTGGAAGATAGCAAGGAGACGAAGCTCATCAAGGCCATCTCCGAGATTTTGGAGGACGTCGCGTACGCCATCTCCGACGCCGAGGACGAGCTGGGCGAGCTGGGCGAGGAGGTCGAGGCGATCGACGAGGATCTCGGCCGTCTTGAGGACGATTATTACGGCGAAGAGGACGAAGACGAGGACGAGGACGGCTGCTCCTGCTGCCACTGCGACGAGAACGGCATGTACGAAGTCAAGTGCCCGTCCTGCGGCGAATCCATCTGCGTGGATGAGGACACCATCAACGGCGGAGAGATGAAATGCCCGAACTGCGGCGAACTGCTCGAATTCGACCTTGAGGACGAGGACGAAGAGGACGACGACAAGGAATAAGCTTCGTTTTTCTTCAAGAACGAGGACAGCAAGGGATCATTTTTCTCTTTTTAAAATCTGTTTCGGGGCAGGGTGAAATTCCCTACCGGCGGTAATGTCCGGCTTTTTGCCGGATTAGTCCGAGACTTGCGCCATCCGATAGGGGCGCGACTGAACCGGTGCGATTCCGGTACCGACGGTAAAGTCCGGATGGCGAAACGAACCATGGCAAACGGCCCCGATGACATGAGTTTCATCGGGGCTTTCTTTTGATCCGCCGGGCGCGGCCGAAGAGAGCCGTCTCCAAAAAGAGGCCCGTGGAAAGCGGGCCCGGCCGCGCAGAAAACGGGGCCTCCCGTTTGGGGCTCCCGCGTTTTGACGGCGCGGCGCGTGGCATACTATAAAAAGCGGCCGCAGGGCCAGCGACGAGGTATTGATATGAAAACGATTTCCACAAAAAAAATAGTGACGCTCGGCGCGCTGGCGGCCTGCTCGGTCGCCCTGATGATGTTGGTGCGGGTCCCCTTCCCGCCGGCGCCCTTCCTTGAATATGACCCGGCGGACATCCCGATTTTGATCGGCACCTTTCTGTTCGGGCCGTGGTGGGGCTTCCTGCTGACCGCGGTCGTCTCGGTGATCCAAGGGCTCACCGTCAGCTCCGGCAGCGGAATTATCGGCATCATCATGCACCTTGCGGCGACCGGGTGCTTCGCCCTCGCCGCCGGGAGCATCTACCGCCTGCACAAAAACCGCGGCGCCGCCTATCTGGCCCTCGCGGCCGGCGTCCTGTTGCAGACCGCCGTCATGGCCGGGATGAATCTCTGGCTGACGCCGATCTTCATGCAGACGCCGCGCGACGCGGTGCTCCAGATGATGCTGCCGATCATCCTGCCCTTCAATCTGCTCAAGGCGGGCGTCAACGCGCTCGTCACGGCCCTTGTTTATAAGCGCATCAGCCGGTTTATACATAAAGAGATGGATCGGTAACGTCACCGCTGGCGTCCTGCCTTCCACCCGCTCAAGGCGGGCGTCAACGCGCTCGTCACTGTTTATGTCCGCAAACGCAGGCCACCCGATACATAGAGAGCTGGGAAAGTAAACGGAGGGCGGAGCTTGCAAATCTCATCGGACTGGGGCGCTTTGACGTCGGCAAAGGCGGCGGAGCTGGAGAAAATGGGCCTCGCCAACGTCTCAAAAAAGAGGCGCGGCCGCTCCGCCCTGCGGATCGTCCGGGCCAACCTGTTTACGTGGTATAATCTTGTCCACCTGCTGCCGGCGGCTCTCGTCGTCTCGGCCGGGTCGTGGAAAAACCTGCTGTTTCTCGGCATTGTCGCCGGCAACTTCCTGATCGGCGCGATCCAAGAGATCCGGGCGAAGCGGGTGCTGGACGGCCTCTCCCTGCTGCAAAGCGGGGACGCCGACGCGATCCGCGACGGGAAGGAGATCTCGCTCCCCGCGGAGAAGCTCGTCCTCGGCGACGTGGTGCTCCTGCGGGCGGGCGATCAGGCCTTCGCCGACCTTACCGTGCTCGGCGGCCGCGCGGAGATGAACGAATCCATGCTCACCGGCGAGAGCGTCCCCGCCGTAAAGCGCGAGGGCGACGCCGTTTTTTCCGGGAGTTGCTGCGTCTCCGGCCTCTGCGCGGCGAAGGTGACCGCCGTCGGGGACGAGCGCCGGGCCGAGATCATCGCGGCGGCGGCGCGCTCCGCCGGGAAGTCCGAGCCCGTGCTCAAGGCGACGCTGCAAAGGCTGATTCGCGTGCTCTCGACGTTTGTGCTGCCGATCGGGGCCGTGCTTTTCATAAGCGACTACTACGATTCCGGCCTTCCGTACGCGGAGACCGCCGTCCGCTCGGCGGCCGCCATGCTCGGCATGATCCCGGATGGGCTCTGGCTCTTGACGAGCGTCAGCTTTACCGAGGGCGTGATCCGCCTCGGGCGGCACGGCGCGCTGCCGCGGGACCTCTATTCCTACGAAAACCTCGCCCGCGCGGACGTGCTCTGCCTTGACAAGACCGGCACGCTGACGACCGGCGCCGACGTGCTCAAGGGCATCGTCCCGCTCGACCCCGGCTTCAATTATAACGACATCCTCTCCGGCATCCTGACGGCGCTGCCGGAGCGCGACGGCACCACCTCCGCGCTCGAAAAGGCCGTCCCGCCGGGGGCGGGCTGGGCCGTCGCCGACGCTCTGCCCTTCTCCTCCGAGCGGCGGTACTGCGCGGCGGATTTCGGTGAGCGCGGCGTCTTTTTGCTCGGCGCGCCCGAGGCCCTCACCGGCGACCCCGCCGTCCTCGCGGAATCCGAGACGTACGCGGGGGCCGGGAACCGCGTGCTTTTGCTCTCCTCCGGGAGCCGGTCGGACGAAATTTACCGGCCGGAGAGACCCCTGTGCTTTCTCCTTCTGGGCGAGGAGATCCGGCCCGGCGCGGGCGAGATTTTACGCTATTTCCTCAAAAACGGCGTCTCGGTGCGGATCCTCAGCGGGGACAGCCCTCTTTCCGTCGCGTTTATCGCGGAAAAAACGGGGATCCCCGGCGCGGAAAGCTGCGCGGACGCCTCCTCCCTCTCCGGCGCGGAGCTCGCGGACGCCGTGAAACAACACGTCGTCTTCGGCCGCGTCTCGCCGGAACAAAAGCAGGAGATCATCCGGCTCCTCAAGGCGGAGGGGCACACGGTCGCCATGTTTGGGGACGGCGTCAACGACGTGCCGGCCCTGCGGGAGGCGGATTTTTCCGCCGCGATCAAGGCGGGCTCCCCCGCCGCGCGCCACGCCGCCGACATGGTGCTGCCCGACTTCGACGCGCTGCCCGAGGCGGTCGCGGAGGGGCGCAGGGTGGTGCACCACACCCGGAAGACCGCTGTGCTTTTCCTTTCTAAAACCTTCTACTCCTTCGCTCTGGCGGCGGCGCTGCTGGTTTTGCCGTTCCCCTACCCGTTCGTGCCGATCCAGATGACGCTCATCGGCGCGCTCGCGACCGGCATACCGGGGCTCGTCCTCTCTTTGGAGCCGCGGAATGAGCCGATCCCGAAGCAGTTCATGCGGTCGGTGCTCAAATGGGCCTTCCTCGCCGGAGCGACGGCGTTTTTCGGCGTGCTCGCGCTCTTGACGCTCGGAGCCTATTTCGGCGTCCCGGCGGGTGAAATCTCCACCGCCTGCGTCTACTACACGGCGGTCTCCGGCCTGACGGCGCTGACGGCTGCCTGCATGCCGCTCAACCTCAGGCGGGCCGTGCTCATAGGCTCGATGTTTTTGCTGCTCGTCGCCGCCGCCGCGCTGTTTCCGGGATTTTTCCTGCTCGCGGCGCTCCATGGGAAAATCGTTTTGATTCTGATTTGCCTGCTGCCGCTGACGCTGGCGCAGGTGACGCTAAGGTGGTGTTCTTTACGGGAAGTGAACTGATCCGCTTCGCCAAGCCGGACGACGCCGGGGAGATGCTGGAGATCTACGCCCCCTATGTCCGCAAGACCGTGATCTCCTTTGAATACGAGCCGCCCTCCTTGGAGGAATTCCGGGCGCGGATGCGGGACTACATGGCGCGGTACCCGTGGCTCGTCTGCGAGCGGGACGGCGAGCTCCTCGGCTACGCCTACGGCTCCCCCTACCACGCCCGCGCCGCCTACGGCTGGGCCGTGGATTCGTCGGTCTATATTCGGGAGGATCGCCGTGGGAACGGGCTCGGCCCGCGGCTCTACACCGCGCTGCTGGAATGCCTCTCCGCCCAGAATTTTTATGTGGACTGCGCGCTGATCAGCGCCTCCAACGAGGCGAGCATCCGCTTTCACGAGAAACTGGGTTTCCGCGAGGTGGGCCGCTGCCGGAACGTCGGCTATAAATTCGGCGCGTGGCAGGACGTCGTCACACTCGAAAAGACGCTGCGCGAGCCGGAGGTCCCGCCGAGGCCCGTTTTGCCGATCGAACGGCTCGGCTTCGACGGCCTCCACCCCTACATAATCGAAGAAAACCCCTGATAAAATCCGGTTCCGGCCCATGTCGAGGCCCGTTCTGCCGGCCGAAAGGCCCGGCAATGAAAGCGCGGCCCGGCGCGGGGCGGCCGGGGCTTGGGGGCTTTTGCCGCGCCCGAAACTCCGCCGGACACGGGCGGAAACCCTTTCCGAGGCGGCGGCGCGCGACCTTCTGTCCCATCAAAAAAGCGGGCTCCTTCCGGAGCCCGCTTTTTTAGGAGAATTTTCTGGAAACCCGCAGGAAAACCGCCGGTTTTTTCCACTTATTTTAAGGTACCCGGATCGGATCTCCCCAAAATTCCCGCCGGGCGGCCGCAAGAGCAGGTACGCTACGGGCATGCGCGCGGGGCGGCCCGAATCCGCCCCGCGCCGACTGCTCCGTTTGGACAAGGGTTTTGAGCGCGGGCGCAAAGGTGGCGATAAAAAGAAAAAGTCCGGCGGATCGTTCGCTCCGTTTAGGCGCGGGCTTCGGGGCTTGCAAAAACAAAACGGCTCCCCACAACGTGAGGAGCGCGAATTGCGTGCAGGCGCGGCCTGCTTGGTGCCGCTGACCAGACTCGAACTGGTATGCCCTCAACGGGCGGCGGATTTTAAGTCCGCGGTGTCTGCCGTTCCACCACAGCGGCGCGCGGCTATATTATAGCAAATCGCTCTTTTCTTGACAAGTATTTTCTCACCCGGCGCGGCCGGCGGCGCGGGGAAAATTCGGCCGGAATCGCCTCAAAACGCCCGAAAACGCGCCGGCGCTTCCCTTATTTTAAAAAGAATTTAATATTTGCGGTAGTGACTTTCCCCGGCCGGTATGCTATAATCCATTTTGTAGTAATATATTCCAATTCTAGGAGGGATCTTTGTGAAACTCTTTAAAAATTTGGTCGCGTTGTGCCTCGCGGCGCTGATGGTCTTCGGCGCGGGATGCTCG
>Ga0116177_10000772_pt1 | contig 23838 bp, 24 predicted proteins | sample AD_STIC10_MetaG_FD_89750 | JGI IMG/M metagenome (GOLD analysis project Ga0116177, IMG submission 89750) | Active sludge microbial communities of municipal wastewater-treating anaerobic digesters from USA - AD_STIC10_MetaG | ecosystem: Engineered > Bioreactor > Anaerobic > Digestate | place: USA... | reverse complement strand
CGATGACGGCTGGATTCAAGTACGGGCGGCGCACGTCTGCGGGCGAGTTCTCGGTGCGGCTCGAGTATTACCGCCAGACTGCCGATGCGTCGCCGGGATCGTCGGTGGGCGCGCTGGCAGGGTACGATCTGGTGCCGCCGCTGACTGCAGTGATCGTCCAGTTTGGATACAAGTTCGCACTTTAGGCTCGAGCACGAGCGTGGCCTGTGGCGCTGCGAGTTCCAGGCCATGGCCAGCCCCTGCGAGTTGCTCTGCGACACAGATGACGCAGAGCTCGCGCAGCGGCTGGCGAACTTCGCCGCGCGTGAAGCGCAGCGCATCGAACAGAAATTCAGCCGCTATCGCGAAGACAGTGTCGTGCAGGCGATCCATGCGCGGCGCGGCGAGCCGATGGCCGTCGACGATGAAACCGCAAGGCTGCTGAGCTACGGCGAGGCGCTGTGGCGCATCAGCGAAGGCAGGTTCGATCTGACCTCCGGTGTGCTGCGGCATGCCTGGCGATTCGGTGCCGGGCAGTCCTCGACGCCGACGGCCGCGCTGCCACCGTCCGCGCCAGATGCGGAGCAACTCGCCGCACTGCTTGGCCGGATCGGGTGGCAGCGAGTTCATTGGCAAGCGCCGACGCTGACACTGCCCGAGGGCATGGAGATCGACTTCGGTGGCATCGGCAAGGAGTACGCCGTCGATCGCGTCGCTGATTGGGCCGCGACGCAGACTTCAGCGCCCGTGCTCGTGAATTTCGGTGGTGATCTGCGCTGCGTTGGCGCCGCGCCGGCGAGCGGTGCGTGGCAGGTCGGCATCGAGTCGATCGCGCAGTTCGGCCAAGCGGTGCGCCGCATCGAACTGAAATCCGGCGCGCTCGCCACCAGCGGCGACGCGCGCCGCCACATCGAGATCGACGGACGCCGCGTCGGCCATGTGCTCGATGCTCGGACCGGCTGGCCCGCACCGGGCACGCCGCGTTCCATCACGGTAGCGGCGGACACCTGCTCGCAGGCGGGCAGCTATTCGACGCTCGCGATGCTGCAGGGCGAAGGCGCCGAGTCGTTCCTCGAAGCCGAAGGCGTGCGGTACTGGTGCCTGCGGTGACGATGCGGCGCCGATCCTACTGACGCAGCCCGGCCTCGCCGAGCACGAACGCGTACTGCTCGGCAATCTCGGCATACCGCTGCAGCCGCCCGGATTTGCCGCCGTGTCCCGCTTCCAGGTTCACGCGGAACACCAGCATGTTGGAGTCTGTCTTGCGTGCGCGCAGCCGTGCGACGTACTTCGCCGGCTCCCAGTACTGCACCTGGCTGTCCCACAACCCGGTGCCGACGTAGATCGCAGGGTAATGCTTGCGCTCGATGTTGTCGTAGGGCGAATAGGTGAGCATGTAATCGTAGTACTGCTTTTCTTTCGGGTTGCCCCATTCATCGAATTCGTTCGTGGTCAGCGGAATGCTTTCGTCTAGCATCGTGGTGACCACATCGACGAACGGCACGAGCGAGACCATGCCGCGATAGTCCGAGGGCGCGAGATTCGCAATGGCGCCCAGCAACAGGCCACCGGCCGAGCCGCCGCGCGCGAAGACGCGCTTCGGATCCACATACTTCACGTCGACGAGCCCGCGCGTGACGTCGATGAAATCCGTGAAGGTGTTCATCTTGTTCAGCAGCTTGCCGTTCTCATACCAGGCGCGGCCCATTTCCTGGCCACCGCGGATATGTGCGATCGCATAGATGAAGCCGCGGTCGAGCAATGACAGCACTGGAATCGAGAACGCGGGTTCCTGGGAGAGGCCGTAGGAGCCGTAGCCATACTGCAGCAGCGGTGCCGTGCCATCGCGCGGTGTGCCTTTTCGATACACCAGCGACACGGGCACTTTCGTGCCGTCGCGCGCGGTGATCCATACGTACTCGCTGGCGTAGTGCTCCGGCTGGAAGTCGCCGAGCACCGGCTCGCGCTTCAACAGTGTCTTTTCTCCGCTGAGTGTGTCGAGATCGAACGTGGTGCGCGGCGTGGTCAGGGACGTGTAGACATAGCGGACGATGTCCGTGTCGATGTCCTCGTTCGTGCCGAGCGCCATCGCGTAGGTGGGCTGGTCGGCGGTGATGAACGTTTGGCGCAGGCCCTGTGTCGCGGCCTCTGCAGGCGTCTCCCAAGGGCGGATGCGGATCGTGCGCAGGCCGCCCGCGCGCTCTTCGACGGCCATGAAGCGGCGGAAGATGTCGAAGCCGTGCACGAAGCCCTGCGCATTGTGCGGCACGAGATCACGCCAGCGGTCGCGCCGTGTTTCATCTCCGGGCGCGACTTCGACGATGCGGAAGTTCTTCGCCTGCCAGTTCGTGCGCACGATCCAGCGGCCATCGAAGTGTTCGATCTGATACTCGTGATCGCGCTCGCGCGGTGCGAACAGCTTGAACTCGAGCTTGGGATCCCTGGCATCTGCATACCAGTACTCGCTGGAGACGGTGCTCTGCGTGCCGATCAGCAGGTAATGGTCGTCCTTCGTCTTGCCGACGCCAGTGTAGAAGCTCTCATCCGTCTGCTCCCAGACGAGCGGATCCTGAGTCGCCTCCGTGCCAAGCCGGTGCTTGCGCACCTTGTAGCCCAGCAGCGTGACTGGATCCTTCTCCACATAGAGGAAGGTCTGGTTGTCGGCGGCCCATTCGACATCGCCCTCGGTGTTCTCGATGCGATCCGGCAGCGTGATGCCCGTCTGCAGATCCTTGACGCGCAGCACGAACTGGCGACGGCCGACGGCATCTTCAGCCCAGGCCAGCATCCGGCCATCCGGACTCACCGACAGTTCCGCGACGTCGAAGAAGTCATGGCCCTTCGCCATCTCGTTGACGTTCAGCAGGATCTCTTCGGGCGCTTCCATCGTGCCGCAGCGCCGCGCGTGGATCGGATACTCGAGGCCCGTTTCGTATCGCGTGTAGTACCAGTAGCCGCCCTTTCGGTACGGCACGCTCGAATCATCCTGCCTGATGCGGCCGATGATCTCCGCGTAGAGCTTGTCCTGCAGCGGCTTGATCGGTGCGAGCTGCGCATCCGTCCAGGCATTCTCAGCCGCGAGGTGCGCAAGCATCTCCTTGTTCTCGCGCGTGTCGTCGCGCAGCCAGTAGTACTCGTCCGCGCGCGAGCCGTTCGGAGACTCGACGTCGTGCGGGCGCACGGCTGCGGCGGGCGCGGGCTGCCCGCTTGTTGGCGGCGGCGAAGGTGGAGTCGGTTGGGTCATGGTCGTGGTGCTGCAGGCGGACAGGATGGGCCGGAGGGGGAGGATCATCGTCGCCGCGCGCATGCGACAGAAGGCGTGAAATTGCCGGATTCACGCGATATGTGCGGGGCCCGATCCGAGGCCTCAGGCCGCGGGCGGCGCCGCTTCTGTCTTCGCCAGCGGCGGGCCGGTGAACTCGACCTCGATCCAGATCTCGACGTCATCACCGACGCCCATCGTCGTGCCCGGCGCCGGGATGCCATAGCTGACGCCGAACTCCGAGCGCTGGATCCGGCTGCGCGCCGAGAAGCCGATGCGCGCGTTCGGATCCATCGGATGGCCGGCATAGCCGCCGTTGAACGTGGCCTGCAGCGTCACGGGCTTCGTCACGCCACGCATCGTGAGATCGCCGTGGATGTCCATCGTGCGCTCGCCGGTCAGGTCGATGCGCGTCGAGCGGAACGTGATCTGCGGGAATTGCTTCGCGTCGAGCCAGTTTGGGCCGGTCAGTTCGGCGTTGAAATCCACCTGATCGGGAAACGGAAAATCCGTTTCGAGCGAGGCGACGTCGATCGCTGCCTCGATGCTGGACTTCACCGGATCGACAGGGTCGAACTTGAGGGTGCCATCGAGTTTCTTGAAGCGCGCCGTGTATTTCGAGAAGCCGAGATGATCCACGCGCAGCGTCACGCTGGCGTGGGAGGGTTCCACCTTGTATTCACCGGCTGGCGCTTCGGTGGTCCAGTTCGCAGCGGGCTTCTCCGCGGCAGGCGGGTTTGCGGGTTCGCTGCTGGAATCGGACGGTGGCTGGCGCATGCAGCCGACGAGCGAGACCGCTACCGCTGCGACAAATAGGGCACCGTGCCGGGTGAGACGATGTGTCATGACGTCGGACTCCAGAATGTGAAGAAGCGAGTATCGCAGATGCGACGTGGGACGTGACCCTCGCAGCGCAGCTCAGGTCGCCAGCAGGAACCTCGCGACCGCCGCACACCACGCGTCCGGCTGCTCATCGACGATGTCGTGCGTGCCGCCCTCGAGTTCGGCGTAGTCGAAATCCGGCCGGAGCGTTCGCGTGCTCAGGCACAGCTCGTACAACGCATCGCCGGTGTTGTTCAGCAACAGCGTGCGGTGCGTGATGCGCGGCAGGTTGCCGAGTTGGTCGTAAACCAGCGACGCGTGGTGGCCGTACCAGAGCGTGTCGCCGGCGAGCAGCATGTCGATGACGTTGCGATGCACGGCTGGCAGATTCGTCCAGCCCGGCGTTACGCGCACGCGTCGCTCCCACATCTTCTGCAGATGCGAGCCGTCGGACTTGAGCTGCCAGGCGCGCTGCTTCGCGACGAGCGTGTCGATCCATTCACGACGCTGCTCGGCGCTGAACGGCGTCGGGCTGTTCAGGATCAGCCGACGAAAGCGCGCGGGATGACGAATCGTCGCGGCCATCGCCGTCATCGATCCCGTGTGCTGGCCGAGGATGTCGGCCTGCGCGATCTTCAGATGATCGAGTACCGCGACAACGTTGTCCGCGTAGTCCTCGATGGTCGGCGGTGCGCGCGGCGCGTCGGACTGGCCGAAGCCCGGCGTATCGATGCCGATGGCCTGGATGCCGAGCGCGGCGAGCCGCGCGTACGCCGCATCGAACTGATGCAGCGAGCTCGGCGACTGATGGCACATCACGAGCGGATGTCCCGCGCCCGCCACGCGGAAATGCACCTGCCCGAACGTGCCCGCGCAATACTCGCGACGATCCATCAGCGCGAGTCCGCCGCGATGATCCCGTTCGAATCGATCAGCACCACCTGGAACGTGCCCGTGCCGGCACGCAGCTTTTTCGCCTCGACGTATTCCGGCGAGTTCCAGAAGCGCAGCGCGGTCGCGCGGTCTGGCCATTCGGAAATCACGGCGCCACCGCCATCGCTCCACGCGCCTTCGAGTACCTGCGTGTCGCCGCCCATCAGCGCGTAGCGACCCCCGAATCTCTCGACCATCGGGCCGACGGCCTGCTGATAGGTGGCCATGAAACGTTCACGGTCCGTGAAAGCGCCGAGCACGATCATGTAGCACTTCATCGCAGCACCAGTTCTGCGAGTTCGAAGCTGCCAGGCATTTCGGCCCAGGTTTCTTTCACGACGATGTAGTCGTCGCTCCAGGTCGAGATCATGAACGGCGCGGCGAGGCCGACCAGTTGAACGGAGAACGCACGACAGCGAAACGTTCCGGCAGGCACGGTCAGGCTCTCATCGCCGAGATACGAGACATCGAGATCGAAGGTCTCGAGGCCGATGCTCTCCTTGCCGATCGCTTCCTTGGAATAGGTGATGCAGTTCGCCAGGCGCTGCACTTCGTGGGGCCGCTGCAGATCGAACAGCGCCGTCCAGTAGCCATCATTGAGGATCGGATGCGCGCCGAATGACGGCGGTGGCACGCTGAATTGCCGCGACAGGCTGCGGGCTGCGCCGCGCGAATCCACGGATTCGCAGAACACGCTGTCGCCATCGAAGCGGAACCAGCCTGAGCCGAGCGATCGGCCCTGATGATTGATGTGCATGTAGGCATCGCGTGGGCGCCACCGCGCATCCAGCGTCAGCGTGACGTCCCGCACCAGTCCGACATCGTCGAAGTGACATTCGCAGCGCGCGGTCCGGCTGCCATCGGCATAGCGAGTGACGGAGAACCATTCGCTGCCGGTTTCGTTGCGCGCCGGATCGAGATAGGCGATGCGACCGCGGGTGTTGTGCTGAGTCATGCGCAGAGTATGCGCACCGGGGCGGCCGCGCGGCGGGCGCCTGCGCAGACGAATCCGCACTGATCCAGCGCAACGCGGATGTCCGTACATGCCAATATTGGAATAATCCGCCATAAAGGAGCCCTTCGCCCGACCACTTTCCCGAGGTTGCGCGAGGTTAAGCAAGTTCGACCGTTGGCCAGCCTTGGCAGAAAAACAACACGGCGAAGTCTCGCGATGCCGCAGCATGCGGCTGGGGTTGGGGTCATCAATTTTTCGAGGGAGCACCAGTGAATAATCAGAGGAAATGGCTGGCAGCCATGGGCTGCATGGCGATCGGCGCGGGCACCGTCCCGATGGCCGTTGCGCAACAGGATGGCAGTGATGCCATCGGTCTCGAGGAGGTCGTCGTGACCGCGCGCAAGCGCACCGAGGCGTTGATCGAAGTGCCGGTCGCGGTGTCCGTGCTGACGAGCGAGGACATTCAGCAGCGCGGTATTCAGAATTTGCAGGACGTGGCGCTCTTTACGCCAGGCCTCAGTTATTTCGACGCGATCCAGAACCAGCTCGGCACGCCCGTGATTCGCGGGCTGTCGCAGACCAACCTGAACAGCCCCGACCGCAACGTCGCGGTGTTCTACGGTGGCGTGCACCTCTCGAACCTCAACGCGACGAACCTCGAGATTCTCGACGTCGAGCGCATCGAGGTCGTGAAGGGCCCGCAGTCCGCGCTGTATGGCCGCAATGCGTTCAACGGCGCGATCAATTACGTGCCCGCCGCGCCGACCAAGGAGTTCAAGTCAACCGTCACCGGCACGATCGGCACGGACGAGCGCTACGAAGCGAAACTGATGGTCGCCGGACCGATCAGCGAGACGTTCAGCGGCCGCATCGCCGTCAGCTACAACTCGTTCGACGGCACCTGGGAAAACGCCGGTGATCCGAGCGACAACATCGGTGGCTTCAAGACGAAGAACGTCTCGGGCATGCTCGAATGGAAGCCGACGGATGAGTTCAACGCCCGCCTGTTCGGTTATCACACCGACGACACGCGCGATTCCTCGGCGACCTATTTCGCTGCCGGCTACACCTGCGGACCGACTGGCCGGCCGCTCAGCGCAGTGTGCGGCGAACTGCCGGCGCGCAGCTCGCTCGCGGCCGACCCGAACTCGCTCGCGTTCTCGCGCAAGGTGACGCTCGCGTCACTCGACCTCAGCTACGACTTCGGCCCCGTGTCCCTGAAGGGCCAGGTGGCGAAGTACAAGGCAGACACCGACAACTTCTCGGATTCGAGCCTCGGCGCGAACAACGGCTTGGGTAACGTCTATCCGATCGTCAATATCGCTGCACCCATGACGGTGCTGCGCACGCAGAACGTTCCGTTCTTCATCGGCTCCGGCAAGGGCTACACGGATACCGATAGCCAGGAGCTGCGGCTCGAGAGCCGCCAGGACGCGAAGGCGCGTTGGGCACTGGGCATTTTCAGCTACCAGAACGAGTACAACAATCTGCAGCGTGTCGTGTTCGACGGGCGCGCCCTGGCCGTCGGCGAGCGCCCGCTCGACCTGTTCGGCTATGGATTGCTGGGGGCCGTGGCGTACGCGGATCCTGCCAACAACATGTTCGTCGCCGGAAATCTGGAGCGCTCCGACAAGCAGCTGGCGTACTTCGGATCGGGTGAGATCGACGTGACCGACAACATCACGCTCGGTGGCGAACTGCGCTGGGACGAAGAAGATCGCGATCAGTACAGCGCCACGGCGCCGACCACGTCGCTGCAGCAGGGCGAGTTCAACTACAGCACCTGGCGCGTGCATGCCGACTACGCGCTGAGCCCTTCTCAGCGGTTCTATGCCTCCGCCGCGAAGGGCGTGATCTCCGGCTACTTCAACCCGACGTTCGATGCGGTCGCGCGGCTCCCCGTTCCGGTGGAACTGCAGAACTATTCGCCTGCGACGAACAAGACCTATGAGCTGGGCTGGAAGGCCGAGTGGCTGGATCGCAGGCTGACGAGCGAGCTGTCGCTGTTCTTCATCGACTACACCGACATCCAGATTTCTGCGTCACCGCCGGTCACGCCGGGCGCGCAGCTGATCACAAACCTGATCCAGAACCTCGGTGGCGCAACGGCGAAGGGCTTCGAGCTGGCGCTGAACTATGCAGTATCCGAGAAGCTGCGGGTTGGCATGACGTACTCGTATTCACCCACAGAGTTCGACGAAGGCACGTTCGATCCGGGCGCTGCCCGGTATTGCGGCGGCACAGCGGGTCTGGCGCTTGGCTTCTGCCGCTCGCTGACGTTCCGCGGCGTGCTGCAGCCTGATGTGGAAGGCGAAGCGCTGCCACGCTCGCCGAACAAGCTCGCGAGCGCGTATGCCAGCTTCGATACGCAGCTGAACAGTGACTGGTCGCTGTACATGCGTGGCGACGTCAGCTACACGAGCGATTCCACCGTGCTGAGCGTGCCGCTGACGATCATCCCGTCGCGCACGCTGGCCAATGCGCGCATCGGCGTGCGTCGGGGTCCGCTGGACGTGGCGCTGTGGGGCCGCAACATCTTCGACAAGGAGTATGTGTCCGCTGTCATCAACCAGCCGCCGAACCTCGCGTCCGGGAATGCGCTGGTGTTCCTGCCGAACGTCAGCCAGGGCGAGAAGGCCACGTTCGGCCTGACCGCCGTGTACACCTTTGAGTAAGCATGCTCGGGTGATCATCTGAAACGAGGCGTGGATCGGGACTGTACAGTCCCGGTCCACCGCTTCCCGGCGGCGCACTAGTCCGCGGGCAGCGGATTGTCTTTCGTCAGCGCGTTGCGATATTCCGCCAGCAGAGGCTCCGCCAGCTCCAATACGCGCCGCTCATCGCGTCGCATCGCCGGAGCTCGAGATCCGATGGCCACCGCACCCACTCGATTCGGATCCAGCGCTACCGGCGCGGGTATCGGCCAGGCCAGCATCGCCCAGCCGTCCGCCATGATGTTGTAGCCCGGCACGTGGCCGCGCTGCCGCAGCGTGCGCAGCCCCTGCAGCACTTCCGCAGTCGTTCGAAATCGCCGCCCGATGTCGATGCCGCGCCGCCGGCATTGGCGCGCCACCGCGCGCACCTGCGCATCCGTGTAAGTCAGCGCAATCGCGAGACCCGGCGTGGAGAAGGGCAGCTGCAACTCACCCGGCGTTGCCGTCATGCCGCGCTCCGACATGCCAGGCACGATGGCCGCAAGACGCACGTGAATGCCGCTCGGCACCCAGACCATCGCGTTGTAGCCTGTGCGATCGCGCAGACCCATCAGCAGATTGCGCATCGGCAGAGAGCGGCAGCCCGCATCCGCGAGCCGCTCGCCAAGTTCGCCCAGACGACCCGATACCGCGTACGTCGCGCCGGAATCGTCGAAGTCCACATAGCCAAGTTCGGCAAGCTTCTGCAGAAGTCGAAACATCGACGACGCCGGCACGCCAAGCCGGCTCGCGAGCGTGTGGTTCGATAGCGGCTGCGGGGCCACGCTCAACTGCTCGAGCACCTCGAGCACGCGGGCGATGGAGCGGGAGCGCAGGTCGTCTTCGGACATGAAGCGGAGTCTAATGCGCGGCGCTGCGCGGGTGTGGTATTGAGAACGGATTGCAGGCGGGCGGAGAGCGGAGCGATGGGAGCCGAAGTGAGCAATGTGGTCCTGATCACCGGCGCCGCTGGAGGTCTTGGCTCCTGCATGGCGCGCCACTTCGCCGCGGCCGCCGCACACGTGATCGTCACCGATGTACATGAGGCACAGGGGCAGGCGCTCGCGCGGGAACTCGGCAGCGAGACGGGCCGTGCGAGCTTCATTCGGCTCGACGTGACCAATGAGAGCGACTGGTCCGCGGCTTTCGCGAGTGCCGCTGCAGGCCCCGGCGCCATCAACGTTCTCATCAACAACGCCGGCTGGTATCAGCCCAACATTCCGCTGAAGGACATGGCGCTCGCCATCTGGCGACGGCATTTCGAGATCAACGCCGACGGCGCATTCCTTGGCTGCCGTGAAGCGCTGCGATCGATGGAAGGACGCGGCGGCGTGATCCTGAACATCGCCTCGGGCGCGGGCGTCACCGCATTCCCGACCGGCGGCGCGTACTGTGCCTCGAAGGCCGCGATGCTGATGCTGACGCGCGTGGCCGCGAAGGCGGGCGGGCCGCAGGGCATTCGCGTGAACGCGATCCTGCCCGGCGCCGTGTCCACCGACATGCTGCGCGGGAACATCCTGCCGGGGCAGACGGAAGCGGAGTTCATCGACGTGATGCGTGCGCATCATCCGCTCGGCCGGCTCGCCGCTGCGGAAGATATTGCACGCGCGGCCGTGTTCCTCTGCTCGGATGAAGCTGGCGCGATCAGCGGGGCCTGCCTGCCAGTGGATGCGGGCGCGACGGCGTGATCACGCCGCCGCGCGATACCGCGCTGTACGGCATCGCGGCCAGCAACGTGCTCGCCGCAGTGGTCGCGATCGCGCTCGACTGGGATGTCATCGAGCTGCTGTGGCCGTTCTGGATCCAGAGCGTCGTGATCGGTTACTACGCGCGGCAGCGCATGCTGCAGCTGCGGGACTTCAGCGTCGAAGGGCTCAGCTTCGGCGGTCGGCCCGCCACTGAGACTCCCGAAGACCAGCGCAGCACCGCGAACTTCTTCGCGCTGCACTACGGATTCTTTCATTTCGCTTACCTGGTGTTCCTGATCCAGCGCAGTGCGGAGATGAAGTTCGACTTCATCGACGCGAATCTGTACGTCATCGTCGCGCTGTCCTTCGTGTTCGCGCATCGGCGGTCGCATCGCGAGCACGTCGAGGCGGATCTCGCCGGCCGGCCCAACCTCGGCGCGCTGATGTTCATGCCGTATCTGCGCGTGATTCCGATGCACCTCGTGATTCTGTTCGGCGCTGCCAAGGGCGGCGGCGTCGGCACCATCCTGCTGTTCACCATCCTGAAGACACTTGCGGACATCGGCATGCACAAGTTCGAGCATCGCAGGCTGCAGAAGGGGCGGGAGTCGGCGGAGTGATCAGAGTCGAGGTCGGCGGTTGCACTACGCAGGACGCCGGAGAGAATGGCGGCGAATAGCGCGAGCCCGTGGCTTCAGGAGTCCTTCAAGTATGACCATCCGCCCATCCGTGCCATGCCAGCGCGATTGAAGGGGATACTGACGCAGTGGAATGAGGCCCGCGGCTTCGGCTTCATCGAGCCAGCCGAGGGCGGCAATCGGGTGTTCTGCCACGCGCGAGCGTTTCGTGATCCGAGGGCGAAGCCCTCGGACGGTATTCGCGTCACGTACGAGCTCGGGCGCGACGATAGGGGCCGGCCGCGAGCTGAGGACGTCTGGCTGTCGATGTCAGTCCGCAGCCGCAAACCCGCGCCAGACAGCGCACAACCTCATGTCTCGCGCTCGGTCACGGGATCGGGCATCTTCGCGGCGCTGCTCGTGACTCTCGTGCTTCTCGGGCGCCTGACCTGGATCGTCCTGCCGTGGTATCTCGGGCTGAGCCTCGTGACGTTCATCGCGTTCGTACGCGACAAGGGTGCCGCCGAACGCAACCGCTGGCGTGTGACGGAACGGACACTGCAGTTCCTGGCGGTGCTAGGTGGCTGGCCCGGTGCATGGATGGCTCAGCAGGTCTTGCGGCACAAGACGAGCAAGCGCTCGTTCCAGATCGAGTTCTGGATCTGCGTGATCGTCAATCTCGTGGTGCTGGGTGCGCTGATCTGGAAAGGCGGCCAATTGCCGAGCGCCGCCTGATTACTTCATCAACGTCACATGCCCGCGGAACTCATACCGACGCTCACTGCTGCTAGCTGTGCAGGACGACACGACCACGTCACTGAGTGACAGCTGCTGCGAACCGCTGCGCAACTGCGCGTCCTTGATGTGCGTGCCTTTGGCGCAGGCGTTGTCGAGCGAGCGTGAAGTATCGCTCTCCGCGGCTGGCAGCACGACGGTGACGGTCTGCACGTCGGCACCACTCGAACTCGTGCCGCCATCCGCTGTCGGCGCGGCGGCCGTCGGCTTGCGCATGCGCTGGCCGGTGGGCAGGCCACGCTGCGGGTCGCGCGGCGATACCGTGCGCGTGACCGACAGATCTGACATCGAAACCTTGCCGGTGCCCAAGCCGGAGCTGCGCTGCGCTGCTTCGGGATTGCTGGCTGTGAGTGAGAACGAGCTGATTTCGACGGGCGCGCTCCGGCTAACAGCAGTGCTTTCGCCGTCGACTCCATCAATCTTGAGATAGACGTCTGAGGCAGCGAGTGCCGTGCTGGAGAGCGCCGTGACGAGCGCCGTGCAGGCAAGGGTCGAACGCAGCATGTTCATGGTGTGACCTCGATGAAGGAGGCCACGAGTGTCGCGCGGGCGCGGGACGCGGACTGAGACGCGGTTGGCGAAATGGGGCTTGCTGCCCCGCCGCACGTCACCTCAGTTGACTATCCTTCGATCCGCGCCGGTTGTAGCCGCTGGTCTGGGACGCTTCGCGGTCTTCCTGCTCCTGGCAAGGAACGCACAGGCGCACTCCGGGCAGCGCCTGCCTGCGTGCCTCGGGAATCTCAGCCGAGCAATGTTCGCAATGCGTCAGCGAAGGTCCGGCGGCGAGCCGGCTCTGCGCGCGGCGAATGCCGTCCTTCACGGTCGCATCGATCTGTTCCTGCACGGCGCCATCGCCGGCCCAGCCGTTGGCCATGTCCCGGCCCTCCTGTGAACACAGGTTAGACCCGGCTGCCGGCGATTTCCAACTCTGGCTAAGTCGGGCACGGCATCCACGCCGATGCGGGGGACGCCGCTGCGCTGGGTCAGGCGCGACGCAATTCCGTTGGAGCCCGGCGCACAGCATTGTTAGTCTGCCCGGCATGGACTCAGAGATGGAGTGCACCGATTAGCGCCTTTCTCGGGTGGGCTTTCGCGGCGATTGCTCTTGCGGTTGCGGCCTACGCGTGGCGGCTGCGACGCGATGCGCAGCGCGAGGCATTCATCCGCCAGTACCGTTTCCCGCCAGGGCTGTTCACGAAGCTCGCGGCGAAGCGGCCGACGCTCGGGCCGAAGGAGCAGCAGCTCGTCGGCCGGGCGCTGAAGCAGTTCTTCCTGGCCTATCTGAAGAGCGGGCGGCGTCGTGTGTCGATGCCGTCGCAGGTGGCTGATGATCTTTGGCACGAGTTCATTCTCTATACGCGCAACTACCAGCAGTTCTGCGATCAGGCGTTCGGGCGCTTCCTGCATCACACGCCAGCGGTGGTGCTCGGCTCGGTCAAGACGGACAACGAAGGTCTGCGCCGTGTCTGGTGGTATTGCTGTCGCGAGGAGAACATCGATCCGCGCAAGGCGACGCGCCTGCCACTGCTGTTCGCGATCGACCGCAAGCTCGGTATCGGCGATGGCTTCGTCTACGAACTGGACTGCACATCGCGGCCGCAGCGTGACGGCGCATCGACGCACTGCGCCGATGACATGAGCAGCACCAGCTACGACGGCGGCACTGACGGCTTCGGGGACGGCGCGGGTTCGGGGAGCGGCACCGGTGGCGATTCCGGCGGCGACGGCGGCTGCAGCGGCGGTTGTGGTGGAGGCGGGGACTGACCGATCATGCGGGGTATGGAACAGACCCTGCTGCTGCCGACCGATACCGCCGTCACCTGCCCGAAGTGCGAGCATGGTTTTTCCCTCGAACAGGGCTTCGCGCGCAAGGCGCTGGAATCCCTCGAGGCCTCGAGCGCTCAGTCGCTGGCGGCAGTTCGTGAGCAGGAGCGTGCGGCCGTCGAGAAGCGGGCGCGCGAGCTCGCCTCGGAGCGTGAGCGCGCGGCGCAGCAGCAGGCGGAGGAACTGCGCAAGCTGATGGCGGAGCAGGCCGCGGCGCATGAGCGCTCACTCGCCGAAGTGCGCAAGCTGACGGAACAGTCGGTGCGGCCCCAGCTCGAGGCGCTGAAATCGCAGCTCGCGGACAGCCAGATCAAGCTCTCGCAGATGGATCAGCGCGAGGCGGCGCTCGTCGCGCGCGAGAAGTCGATCGAGTCCCGCGTCGCGGAAGCGGCGTCGACGCGCGCAGCAGAGATGGTGGCCTCCGAGCGCGAAAGCTGGGAGAAGCAGCTCGCGGCGCAGTCCGCCCAGGTCTCGCAGTTGCGCGCCGAGCAGGTGGCGCTGCGTGAAGAGCGGCAGAAGCTGAAGGACGAAAAGGAGGCGCTCGCGCTCGAGGTGCAGAAGCAGGTGGATCACCTCGTCGCGCAGCGTGAGGCCGCGGTGCGTGCGCAGGAGACGGACCGCGCGAAGCTGCGCGAGGCGGAGCTGCAGAAGAAGCTCGATGACCTGAGTTCGCAGCTCGCCGATGCGCAGCGCAAGGCGGAGCAGGGCTCGCAGCAGTTGCAGGGCGAGGTGCTGGAGCTCGCGATCGAAGAAGGCCTGCGTCGCGGCTTCCCGATGGATGTGATCGAAGAGGTCAAGAAGGGCCAGCGCGGTGGCGACGTGATCCAGCGCGTGACTTCCCGCAGCGGCCAGATCGCCGGCGTGGTGCTGTGGGAGACCAAGCGCGCGAAGGACTGGAGCGCGCAGTGGGCCACGAAGCTGAAAGAGGACATGCGCGCAGCGGGGGCGGACGTGGGCGTGCTGGTGACGATGCCAACTGCGGTGCCGAAGGAATGGGCGCCGGGCCAGCAATTCGGTCTGCATGAAGACATCTGGGTCTCCACCTGGAGCACGGCGCTGCAGCTTGCCGAAGTGTTGCGCACTGCGGTGCTCGATGTGCACAAGCAGCGGCTCGTCTCGGCGGGCAAGGGCGAGAAGATGGAGGCGGTGTACGACTACGTCACCTCGCCGCAGTTTGCGCAGAAGCTGCGCGCGGTCTACGACACCTTCCAGAAGATGCGCGACGAGCTCGAATCCGAGCGCAACACCACACAGCAGCGCTGGGCGCGGCGCGAGAAGCAGCTGCAGGCGGGCGTCGCGTCCTTGCTCGGCATCGGCGGCGAGATCCAGGGACTGGCGCAGGATTCGGTGCCGGGGCTCGAACTGCAGACGGAACCGGGCAGCGCGAGCGAGACCTGAGGACCTGGCGGTGAGCGCGCACGTGTTGGTGCTCGGCGGGCAGGGCGTGTTCGGGGCGCGCATCGTTCGGCAGCTCGCGCGTGATCCGGGCATCGCCGTCACGGTGGCGAGCCGTGGCGCGAAGACACATTTCACGCAGGATGGCATTCGCGTCGAAGCAGTGGCCGTCGATGTCTCCGCACCCGGCGGCATCGATCGGCTGCTCGAACGCGCGCCCGCGGTTGTCGTGGATGCGGTCGGGCCGTTCCAGTCCCGCGACCTCGGGCTGCCGACGCGCTGCGCCGAGGCGGGCATTCACTATGTGGATATCGCCGATGATCGCGCACGGGTTGCGGGCATCGGTCAGCTCGATGCACTCGCGCGTTCGAAGGACGTGCTGATCGTCAGCGGAGCGTCGACGGTGCCGGCGATCAGCACGGCGATGGTCGAGGCGCTGGTGCCGCCGACCGCAGCGAGCATGGGTGAAATCATCAGCATCGACGTCGGCATCTCGCCCGGCAATCGCGCGCCGCGCGGGCTCGCGACGGTGCGTGGCATTCTGAGTTATTGCGGACGGCAGATTCCCGCGATCACGGGTGAGGCAACGGAGTACGGCTGGGGCGGATTGACGCGCTTCGACTACCCGCCGCCGGTTGGCGCGCGCTGGATGTCGCATGTGGATACGCCGGAGCGTGCGTTGTGGGCGTCACGATTTCCGGCGCTGGAACGGGCGAGCATCCGCGCCGGGCTCGAGCTGGGGCTTTTGCACCTCGGGCTCTCGATGCTCTCGCGTGGCGTGCGGGCCGGTGTGCTGCCGGGCCTCGATCGCTTCGCCGCGCCGATGCTGTGGGTTGCGGATCGGCTGGAATCCTTCGGCACGGATACCGGCGCGATGCATGTTCGCGTCGAGCGGCGAGGTTCGACCGATGCACGCGACGCGCGCATCCTGCACACCGGCCTGTTGATTGCGGAGCGCGCGGATGGACCGCAGATCCCGGCGACGCCGGCGGTCGTGGTCGTCAAGAAGCTGCTCGGCCTGGGCGGCCACGCACCGCTGACGCTGCGCGGCGCCATGCCGTGCATCGGGATGCTGACGCTGGATGAGTTGCTGCACGAGCTGCGGGGCTACGCGATCCGCTACGAGGGTGGCAGATAGCAGGTGTCGCGACGGCCGAACCAGCGATAACGATTGCGGGCGAGCGCTCGATACATCGCGTCGCGGATCGGCCGAGGAAGGATACGGGCGACCACCGCGAGCTTCCACAGGCCACCCACCGCACATATCACATGGATGGCCGCGTCGGATTCGGTGCGCGCGCGGCCCGCATCCAGCACCAGGAAGGTGGCGGGGTCATCGGCGTCGATCCCGAAAGACGTGAGCAGCGCACGGCCCGCTTCGCTCTGCATCGCGATCAGTTCGAATGGCGGATCGCTCGGGTGGGTGTGCAGAAACCGCACCCAGCCGCTGCACAGGTGACAGTGGCCGTCGTACACCACGACGCGCCGCGATGCGTCACCCGATGACATCGAGCTCCCCTTCATACCGCACGATCAAGCCGATGCCGCGCAGCGCGGCTTGAACCTTGAAGCGGTAGCGGCCATGCGGCGCCGTGGCCGTCGCCTGAACGTCGAACCATTGCCGCGGCAAGGGCACCGCGAGCGCACGAACCTGCGTCAGCTGCCATGCGATGCCGCGTTCGCTGCCGTGCAGACTGAACTGGAGCGTGGCGAGGCCGAGCTTCTCGGTGAACTCGCGTCCATGCCTGCGCAGCGCCGAGCGCATCACGTGGGCTTCGCCATAGCGTCGCGTCCAGATCTCGTGCTGCGGCAGCGCGTCGATCCGTACCTCGAGCGGCACCGCATCTTGCGCGGGCGGCAGTGATGCGGCGCGCGCCAGCAGGCGACTGAGAAGCGACGTGCCCTGCGTCACGGTGGCGGTGCCGCGCAGCGTCAACGAGCGGCCATCGTGCACGGCGCGTACGGCAACCGGCAGCGCGCCGAACGCTGGCCCGAGCAGCGTAGGAAAAAGGCCCGCAGATTCCATCAGAGTGCGTCCCGGAAGAAGGCCACCTGTTCGATGATGCGCCCGAACCAGGGATGATCGACGTTCAGCGAGAAGCTGAATTGCCCCGCGCGTTCCTCTCGGTGAATGACTTCGATACGCCCGGGCGTCAGAGGCCGCGGGATCCGCACGCGCTGGTCGCCGAACCGCCAGAAGTACTCTTCGCTGCGGAACACCAGGCAGCGATGTTCGACCGTGACGCTCAACACCATGCCGAAGCCGGCTCCGACGCATTCCTCGAGCCCGGTCGGCCCGGCGAAGCGCTTCATCGAGCGGATCACCTGCGGCAGGCGGCCTGGTTCGTGGTAGATGCGCGTCCAGAGCTGCATGTCGGACGCCGTGTCTTCGGTGACGAGCACGGCGGCTGGGGTGTGACTCAGCCGCTTCAGCGGAAGCGGTGCACCCATGAGACGCGCGACCTGCGCCCAGAGCCAACCGGTCTTCGTCATCGTGGTCGCCGCAACCTCGCCGATGAAGACGGCGGATTCACCGGGTGCCAGCAACCGCCCGAACCGGTGGCGCACCGCGCGTGGGGGCAGCTCCCACGCGGATTCTCCCACCAGTCGACGAAAAGGGCTGCAGGAGGCCGGCGCGTGGTGGGCTTTGGAGGAGGAAATCGGGACAGCGAGCATTGTTCCTCCCGGGGCGACGGCTGCCGCCTAGGACACCTTGCGTTTGACACCGCCGCGGTCGAGAAGGCGGACCACGCCATCACCGAGCTTCATCAGCGTGGCGAGCTGCGATTTCGGCAGCTTGAGCATCTGGTCGTACCACCGTCCGGTGCGCTCGACGAACTCGAGCATGTCCGCGAGCCGCTTCGCGACGACGGGCCCTACGGATTTGTCCTGCTCCGCTGCCGCGACACAGTCACGCAGTGCGGCGGCGGCGGGATCCAGCTCACGCGCCTTGCGGCCGGCTGCGATACGCGTGACCAGCGTCCAGAGATCCGTTTCCGCGACGTAGAACGTGCGGCGATCGCCCAGCACCGGAATCGCGCGGACGATGTCCCAGGACTGCAGCTCGCGCAGCGAGTTCGAGACGTTCGAACGGGCGATGCCGAGCGTGTCGGCGATGTCCTCGGCCGTCAGCGGCCGCTCGGAGACATAGAGCAACGCGTGCATCTGGCTGACCGAGCGGTTGACACCCCAGCGGTCTCCCAGGTTGCCCCAGTGCAGGATGAACTGCTGCACTGCCGGAGGAAGGGTATCGGAACTGCCTGTAATTTCTGTCATGACAGAAATTACAGGCCAATCAGGACAGGAAGTCAAGTGCGGCCCTCACTTCTGCTGGCGCCGCGACGTGGTGTTGCAGCGCTGGCTTGCGTACAGGGAGGTGAGCTGGCGACGCTGTGAGCGGAGCTTTTCCCCGGCCTTGCCGGTGTACCCGAGCCGCATCCGCGAATCGATACGGTCGATCTGGAGCTGGAGGTCCTGGCAGCCCCGTGGTGGTGAGATCGGCTTTCGCAGCCGGGCCGCGGGACGAGCCGGCGAATCCGGTTCTGGTGCACGCGGTGCCGGCGCAACGCTGTGCGGCACGGGAACAGGCGTATACCGGTTCAGGTCTTGCGGGTCGAGCGCGCGGAGGGAGGAGTCCGGGCCGCAGGGCCGATCAGACAAGATGCGCGTGCCGTCGTCGCGGCACTCATAGACACGCTGCAACGGTGCGGGTGCAGTGGTTGAGTCCGGAAGCCGCGCACTCGCAACCGCACTCGCCACCACGCTGGCCAGCGCCAGCGCTGCGATATCCAGGGCTGCAATGTGAAGTGCATTGGCACGGCGGCTGCGCATGCGCCGCAGTAGGCCCATTCCGGCGCGTGGTAGCCACCTGCGATCCCGGCGGGAATCGACGGATTCAGGTCTTGTCCTGACGCAAAGAGATGAACTCGATCATCGCGCCATCCGGCGAACGCACGCTGCACAGCCGCACTTCGCCATGCGGCGCCAGCGTCACGGACGTCGGCGGCATGAACAGGTGGCCGCCACGTTCGACGAGTTCACGCGCTGTTGAATCTGCATCGGGCACCGGGACACGGATCGCAAGAATGCCCAGGTTCGGTGGAACCGCGCGCGCGGCGAAATCCTGCCCCGTGAACCCGACCCACTGCACGAGTTCCACCTGGCCGTGGGCCCAGCTCCCGTCCACGTTCTTTGAGCCCGCCGAGATGATCACGTTCTTTGGCATCCGGCCGACGTAGTTCTCCGGCATGCCGAAATTGTTGCAGGCGAGATGGGTCACGCCATCGAACCACGCATGCCAGCCGAGCAGGTCGCGCCAGAACCGCCGCGCGGGTTCGATATCGCGAACGGACTGTTGCGCGTTGAAACTCATGGCTGCCTTCGGATAAACGGCGTCGCTCTGCAAGGGCTGCAGCACGCGATAGAGCCCGAAGTTCACGCCATCCCAGCCGCGCAGCACCACGTTGCGCAGTACCCGCTCACCGAAGTGCATGTCGACGGGATCGTGAAACGCGCTCCAGCCGAGCTGCTGCGCCGCAGCGAACGTGGCGTCGACATCCCGGACGTACGACAGCAGCGAGAAGATGCCGCCCGTATCCCAGTGGTTGCCGCTGGAGCGGATCTCGATCTGATCGACACCGGACAGCTGCATCAGACGCACGCATCGCGGCGGATCGGCGGGATTCACCAGCAGCGCTTCGCGCCCGCGCGCACCGACCGGCAGCCCCCAGGCCGACAGCAGTCGCGGATCGACGTCGTCCCGCAGCTGCACCGTCCACCCGAGCAGGTGCTCGAGTGCCGGAATCCAGCGGTCGAGATCGCGCACGCAGACCAGGGCTTCGTGCCATGCGCCGGTGATTGGAGGCATTGGTCCCATTCGCGGTCGAGCATCGCACAGCGGCCCCATCGCTGCCATATGGCGGTCCGGCGGCCGTCAGGGTGATGATTTAACGCAACACGTTCATATCCGTGAACCGCCGGTTCAGTATCCGGGACAATGTGTTGACACCTGCAGGCGGCCGGTTCCATTTTCGGACCGATCCGCGGCAACGCGGCCATCCAAAGAAATCTTGTCAATCTCGGGGAGTCGTCATGAAACTGGTTTCGAATTTGTTCGTAGCCGCTGGCACGGTCGGTGCCGTGATGGCATCGGGTATGGCAACAGCACAGGAGCAGACGCAGGATTCACTCGCCCTCGAAGAGATCATCGTCACGGCCGAGCGGCGTGAGTCGAACGTCCAGGACGTCCCTGCGGCGGTGTCCGCGTTCGACCAGGTCGAGCTCGAGCGTCGCCAGGCGTTCAACGTCATCGATGTGGTCACCAATGTTCCGAACCTCTTCGTCAGCAACAATCCTGGCCAGGCGGCCTCCACGACGATCTTCCTGCGCGGCATCGGCAGCACCGAGTCGATCGTCACGCTGGATACGGCCATCGGCTTCTATCTCGACGACATCTACTTCGCGCGGCAGGGCGTCAACAACCTGAGCCTGTTCGATGTCGAGCGCATCGAGGTTCTGCGCGGTCCGCAGGGAACGCTATACGGACGCAATACGAGTGGCGGTGCGGTCCGCGTCATCACCAAGCGCCCGGATAACGATTTCGAGGGGGAGGTCGAAGCGAACTACGGCGAATTCGATCGCTGGTCGCTGCGTGGTTCCGTCAACGTGCCGTTCAGCGATACGTTCCAGGGTCGCTTCAGTGCGCTGATCGAGCAGGGCGACGGCATTACCGAGAATGTCGTGCTGAACAAGGACGTGAACGATCGCGACAACTGGGGCGCGCGCGCAGCGTTCCGCTGGTTGCCGGCGGATGCCGTCGAAGTGAACCTGGCCTACGACTATTACCGGGCCGAGAACAACGGCGTGTACGGCTATGACATCGCCGGACTCGTGCGGCCCGCGGCGAGCGACTACTTCATCTCAACGAGCGGCGACGAAACCTACAACATCAGCCACACGAACGGTGGCTCGCTGACGGTGGATTGGAAGATCAGCGATACGCTCGACTTCACCTCGATCACCGGGGTGCGGAACATCTATCAGAAGTACGAACTCGATTTCACTGATCAGCCGATCCCGATCTTCAAGCTCTGGACCGAGAACGATACGGACCAGATCACCCAGGAGTTCCGTCTGAGTGGTAATGCTCAGGACAATCGCCTGAAGTACGTGGTCGGTGCGTACTACTACGACGAGAAGAGCAAGGCGTTCATCGGCGACCAGATCAACCTGAATCCGGCACCGGGCGTTCGAGTTCCGCTGCCGTTCTTCCGCCGCTACTACGATGTGGACTCCACCAGCTACGCTGCGTTCGCTGAGGTCAACTACGACATCACCGAGAAGTTCACCGTCACGTTGGGCGGCCGTTACACCGAAGACGACAAATCACTGGATATCGAGCAGTGGATCGGCGGCCCGTTTGCGTTCTCGCCGCCGGGCGGTGGCGGACAGGGTTACAACAACGCGACGCTGGAAGCGCTCGGCATCCCGATGGACATCAAGGACGACAACTTCTCGATCAAGGCCGGCGTCCAGTACAAGTTCTCGGACGACATTCTCGCGTACTTCACCTACGCCCAGGGCTTCAAGAGCGGTGGCTGGTCAGCGCGCACGAATACCGCCGCCGAGTTCGTGGATTTCGATCCGGAATTCCTGGATTCCTACGAAATTGGCCTGAAGACGACGATGTTCGATGGCCGAGCCCGGTTGAACTACACCGCCTTCTACTACGATTACACGGACTTCTTCGCGACCGCGACTGGCACGAACGGCAACTTCATCGTCACGACGCAGGACGCCGAGTTCTACGGTCTCGAGTTCGAGGCAACCGGCCGTGTGTCCAGCACGCTGGACGTGTTTGCAGCCCTGGGCTACCAGGACGGTGAATACAAGGGCGTGTCGCCGCTGGTGTTCGGCACCGCAATTGGCGAAGTGCCGCAGCGCATGCCCGAGTGGTCAACCAAGGTCGGTGCCACGTACCTGAAGCCGCTGCAGGGGGCGAATGCGCTGCGCCTGACAGTCGACTACAACTTCCTGAAGGATCACTTCACGAACCTTCAGAACTCGCCGCTGGGCGCCTCGGGCAACGTGGAGATCTGGAACGCGCTGCTCGCGTATGAGATCGACGATGGCAAGTACCAGATTTCCGCATCATGCAAGAACTGCTTCGACAACCGCTATCTGGCGCAGTCCTTCGACTTCGCGGGTATCGGCTTCGTCGAGGTGTACCCCGGCGATCCGCGCACCTGGCTGCTCGGTGTGAAGGCGAAATTCTAGTTCCGCGATTCCGCAGGAGACTCCCATGTTGCCGGGCACCAAGCATTCCGCGTTGATCGTCATCGACATGCAGAACGGCTTCTGCAACAAGGGAGGATCCTGCGATCGAATCGGCCTGCCGGTGGAGCGCCTCGCACCGGCCGTCGAACCCTGCCGACGGCTGGTCGCGGCCGCTCGCAGTGCTGGTGTGCCGATCATCTTCACGCGCTACGTCTATCGCGCCGATTTCCGCGATGGCGGGCTGCTGGTGGAGGAACTCATGCCGGCGCTGCGGGAGCACAATGCGTTGGTCGTCGGCAGCGAGGATGCGGCCATCGTTCCGGCCCTGACGCCGCAGCCGGGTGACTACGTCCTCGACAAGAATCGGCCGAGTTCGTTCTATGGCACGCCGCTCGAGTCCTGGCTGAAGGGGCTTGGTACCCAGGAGCTCGTCGTCTGCGGCGTGACGACGAACTGCTGCGTCGAGACGACGGTTCGCGATGCGAGCCAGCGCGACATCCGGACGTTCGTGGTGGAAGACGCGACGGCGGAGTTCGATGAAGAGCGGCACAACGTGGCATTGCGATCGATGGGGATGCTGTTCGCCCACACCACACGGGTGGCGGATGTCGAGAAGGCCTGGGGTACGGCGTCATGAGTTTGCCGCGCATCCCGCGCGGCACGTTGATGCCTGTCTGGAGTCCGCCGTTCGGCACTGCTCCGTTTCCGATGCTGTCCGCCGAGCTGTTGATGGTGGAGTTCGAGGCTGACCGCGCAGAGATCGAAAGGATTACGCCGCATCCGCTTCAGCCCGCCGCGCACAATCGACTGACCGCATTCGTCGGTCGATGCTCCCAATTGCCGCACTCCCTTTCGTACCACGAAGTCGCAGTCATCCAGCCGGTCACGCACGAAGGTCGTGCCGGCGTGACGGTGCCCTATATCTGGACCTCCACGGACACCGCGATGCTGGCGGGTCGCGAGATCTACGGCATGCCGAAGATGATCTGCGACGACGATCAGCTGCGAAAATCCGGCAACGAGATCGTGGGGTACCTGCGTCGCAATGGCACCCTCATGCTGGAGCTCTCGATCGCGATCGAGCGACCGGCGACGATTGAGGAGCTGCCGTTCGGTGCAGATTTCACGTTCGTGCGGCATATCCCGAGCCCGGACCCCGACTGGCCGGACATCAAGCAACTCCTCTGGATCCAGCTGCAGGACTTCAAGATGAAGAGTCTCTGGGCCGGCCGTGGGTATCTCCGCTTCCATCACCCGTTCGCGTCGGGGCTGGATCGTCTCGGCCCGTTGCGGGTCACCGGTGCCTGGCATGGACACTTCACCTGGGTGCTGCCTTGGGCCAAGCTGCTGAAGGAATGGAAGGAGTGACGCCCGCTGCGGACGAGGCCGTATCACGCAATCTGACGACCGGGAAAGTGTCGCGTGATCATGCGCCGCATCGTGCGGATGATCTGCGCTTCGTTGCGCTGAATGCGATCGCCGAGCCCCGCGACGGCGACGACCAGCGCGCCGCCATCGACGGTTGCCGGCAGCGGCATCGAGATAGCGCCCGTGTGTGCCAGGAGCCGGTCGTAGGCCGCGCAGAATCCCTGGCGGCGGG
>Ga0116177_10000771_pt1 | contig 23843 bp, 26 predicted proteins | sample AD_STIC10_MetaG_FD_89750 | JGI IMG/M metagenome (GOLD analysis project Ga0116177, IMG submission 89750) | Active sludge microbial communities of municipal wastewater-treating anaerobic digesters from USA - AD_STIC10_MetaG | ecosystem: Engineered > Bioreactor > Anaerobic > Digestate | place: USA... | reverse complement strand
GGAACTAGCCGAAAGTACAAATGCCTGTGGAGCACCAAGCAGTGCTGTGAAGCAGGAAGTTTCCGTAGCATCCCAAAAGGTAAATACGGAAGCTGATGGATCTTTAGTCCATCAGTAGTTCACGAAAAGCTTTTCTGAAACGATGCAGTAGCTTGCTACTACAAGAGCAGAGGCAGACGCAGCATACGAGGCCGCTCCAAAAGCTATTTAAGCAACCTTTAGGAGTTTTGTAAACTAACTAAGTAGAGTAAACTCGAGGAATATACCTGATGCCAACAGACGCCGAAAACGTAGTAGCGCGAGAACTAGTTGCACGCCTAAATGAAAAAATATCTCACGTCGACGAAATGATCGCGCAGAAGCTAGAATACCAGAGTAAGTTTATTGAGCAGCGTCTCGAAAGCATTGAGAAGGTAAATGCAGAGAAACTGCTTAACTTCTCTGTTCGTCTAGAAGAAGTCCTCGCCGAGATTAGAGGGTATAAGGACATTATACAGCAGCAACTCACCCTCCTGGGTAGCGCCATTAAGAAGGCGCACAGCCGTATGGACGAGTTAGATACCAAGGGAACGAACTTTAACAATACCGCCACAGAAGCTCTCCATAAGGAGATTACAGACAGCGTTACAGAGTTAGAAGCTTTGATGTCTAATCTTCGAAAGCTAGAAGATTTTCAGCATGACCAGGAGCTTGTTCGTGAAGCTCGTGCAAACGACCCTGTTCGAAAATTCTTAGAAGAGAACGGCAAAAAAGTACTAATGTTTGTTCTCACCGGCGTAGGTCTCTACATAGTTAAAAACCTAGATGGGATATTGATGGCTCTACAGGGTAAGTAAGTGGAACATATTGAAACCGGGAAACGAACATTCAAAGAATTCTTCTTTAGTCGAACCGCGGGGCCAGTCTGGCTCGCCATTACGCTAACAGCGGTAATGATGTTCTTTCAAAAGTTTCTCGGTAACGAGGATATTCTTCCACACGAAACTATGGCCTGGGGGTTAACGGTGATCGCTGGTGGGTACACCGGAATGGACCGCTTCGCCATGGCTATCAAATCTAAGACTCTAGAGTACGGTGAAGCAGATCTTGGTGACCCAAAGAAACTTCGCTGGGTTATCCTTTTTCTCTTTCTTCTAATTGTAGAAGCTTTATTGCTTCAGGTTTTTCAAAATGTAAAAGGTCTCGCACTCGAGACTCTCATAGTAGCCTTTTCTGCCAGCGGCGGTGCATACGTAGTGGGTAATAAAGCTATTACTGCTTCAGCTTACACACCAGGTACGCCAGCTACTAATAATGTATCAGGAGGAGGACAAAATGTCCCAGGAAACACCCCCAGTAACCCCGTCGTCTAAGATAGATCGACCAAATGGTCAGCGGCCCTCTGCACCCCCAAAGAAAAGCTTGCAGCTCACTCCTACAACAACTATCATTATCCTTATAGCAATAGCTGCTGTAATTTTCTTTTTACCTACTCAAAAACCTTCAGTAGATAAGGTAGCTACTACTTCTGCTGTAACAACGGTACCAGCGGTTCAAGAAGTCCCTATGGAATCAATTCCAGCACCTGCAGCTCTCACAGCTCTCACGGCTCCAACCAGGCTACTAACTCCTGCACAAGCAGACTTGCAATTCCAAGCTTTAGTTCAGCAGTTAGAAGCTGTGCAGCAAGAGGTATCTACGCTATCTCAGAGACTACGAACAATTCAGGATATGATGTTACTACTACATCAAAATGAATATGCGGCAGATACTGTAGAAGAGTAAGGTGGAGAAATGAATGAAACTAAGAAAAGGCTTATTTGTTTTGCTGTTGGTATTGTTCTCAGCCTCGCTGTCGTGGCCGCAGTCTATTACGGAACCGACGCTGGAGGAGCGCTACGCAGATCTCAAGATGAGGTACGACAGCTTAAACTCGACCTATCAACAGCTGTTGATGAAGTCAAGGGGCTACGAAGCGACCTTGAGAGAAGTACTCGAGAGCTCGACGAGGCTAATACAGCTCTTAGAGAAAGCACGAAGCGACTTGACGATCTCACAAGAAGACTTGCAAGCGCTAACACTCAGCTCGCAGGAGCTCGAGAAGAGATTGCAGACTATAAACGAAGAGTTAGCAGCTACGAAGCTACAATTAGCGGATTACGAAGCCAAGTTAGCGAGCTTACAGATCGAGTTAGCGGACTTGAGACAGAGGTTGCAGGGCTCCGAGACCAGATTAGCGGATATCTCAGCACAATACGACGCATTATTGATAGACTATCAAGCACTGACGGAACGCTTTCAGACGCTCTCAGCGAAGTACGACGAATTATCGACGCAGTACAGCGTAGCATTGAAGAAAATAGTGAGCCTGGAGACGCAGCTGTCGGAGGCACTTAAGGCTATCGATATCCTTCAAGGCGAGTTAGACAAGGTCAAGAAAGAGATGTCCCAGAAATGGTGGGAAGGCTTAGGTATAGGAGCAGGTGGCGCGACAGTCATATTCTTCATTCTATACTTTACAGTTCTTCCGAACGTACGCTAGTGTTATATTAACGATATGTCAGATATCCCAACCAGAGCTATTCGCACTCGAGGGAGTCCAGAGCCGACTCCCTCGATTACAAATCCAGAAAACATAAGTACTGTATCTTTCCCAGCTACCTCGAATGTAGCGAAAGACGCACGCCAGGCGTACGCAGATGCGGCCGAGCAGCAATTAACAGCGTTTGTGAACACTGAAATTGCAAGACTGAGGGAGGCAATTCATCTTGGATCAGGGCACGAGCCAACATTCTATGAAGTCAACGAAGCTCTTTGCTCCTACCAGGATACTAATCTTGCCCTTCTCGCCCTTCATAATACCGCTAAGGTAGAGAATGTTAAGGCAAAAGAGGCATTCGATGATTGGTTCGCTGGTCGATACATTGAAATTCGAGATAGAGTAAATCCTCGTAATCTCTCAGCTCAAAAGTGGTACTCCCAGAAAGAGATTGAGATGATGGTTCGGCACGAGTATGCCGATGAGTATAACAAGTACAATTGGGATCTTATCGCTACGGAGCAGCAGTTAGCATTTCTTCGTCGTATGCTAGAGTCCTGGTCTTCCCATCAGTACGTTCTGACTCAGTTATCCAAGAACCTGATCGCTGAAATGAACGGGCTAGGTGTAGATGAGGCACTCAATAAAGCATCTGAAAGTACAAATACGAATTGACATAAAAAGAGCCGCTTTCGCGGCTCTTTTCTTTTACTCACCTGCTCTAGGTCTCGGTGGAGGGAATGCTGAAACATCCCCTGGGGTCTCTTCCATATCTCCGTTTGCGTTTCGAATAATGTCTTCACGAAGATATTCGGTTAGCAGGTTATCGTATGCTTCTTGAACCGTTTGTCCGGGGAATCGCTTTGCGATCTCCAATGCAGCTTCAAGTAGCCCTGCCTTCACCTTGCCGCCCTCTACCTTCCCCTGCGGCTCGTCCCACCCATAGACGTAATACAGACACTGAGAAGGATCTGGTGGAGTACGACTATTCATAATATCGCCAGCCATCTCGTAATCAGCATCAAAGCTGTCTTCGATAGTTTCAGCAGCCGCAGCGCCATTCATGAAGTCTTCTGGGGTCTCACGAACAAGAAGGAATCGAGCATCATCAACCTGCCAGAGCTCTGCCTTTGGGGAATATCCAGGCATAGATGGGAAGTCATAATCAGCATCACTGATTTTACGGCCGTGCATCAATACCCAAGCCATCATCAACTGAATTTCAGTTACAGAGTTGGTAAAGGACCCAACGCAATAGATGTCTTTCAGGGACTTTGGAGCGTCGGATACCATAGAAAAGATGTCCTTTCCGAGTTTCTCTAGAGGACGTCGCATCGTAGATGGAGCATTAGAAACAATATTGGCCATCTGATATGACTTAATTTCACCATGATCGACGCTTAGAGCATTTTGGATAATAGCTGGAACGGTCTCTTCTACAGGAGGAGGCGGATCATTTGCTGCTTCATCAGCTCCCGGTCCTTCGTCTTCGAACTCAAGACCATTAAGGAAATTCGTATAGGTATTAGACATAGCTCCGCCCATACGCTCAGCTGCTGCCGGCGCCTGCATTGGAACATCGCCAGTATCTACTTTGGCTGTAGGGAGACCCTTACCTGAAGGAGTCTTTCTAGAGGCAAGCTGGCTACCGGTAGGGGCTTCTGATGGGAAATCTACGGGCATATCGTCTGGAAGCAAGTCGTCATCAGCAAAAGCAACACGAGCCTTCTTTGTTGGCTCTGGGGTTCTCATAGGTTGTGGCATAGTCACTCCTTCTATAGTATATTTAGTGTGTAGAACCCTTCTATGTGCTTGGACTAATTATACATGGATCCTCAGCTCAAATATATCATTCAATGGGTGCAAGCCGGAGCACCCCAGTGTAAGGATCCGCGCAATAAGCTTTTCAAAGCTTTATCTCGATCAGCAATGATCGATCCTAACTCATTCAAAGCCACGCGTAACCCTAATTCAGAGAAGCTCGATCTTAAATTCAAGATGAGCTACTCTGCTCCCGATATAGCCGCTTTGAAGAAAAAGAAACTAGTAATGGTGAGAGCCACAAAGGAGCTGAAGCTCTCACTTGAACCAAAGGTGGATGGGCGAGTATTTATCACCCACTCCCGCGAGATGTTCGCACTCACATTAGAGGAAGTGCTTGCGTTGTGGAATCTGTACCTTATTTTTTCAGATGCTTCAAAGGCCAAGCTCTTCCGGAAACTCACCCAGGAGGAGATTCAGCCATGAGTTCCAAGATATTCTATAAAGACCTAGCTGACGCCATTTATTTTGGAGATTCAAATCGCCGACAGCCAGGCGCCGCCCATGACTCCGATGAGCTTACACTCACCGAAGCTGTCGTGGTTAACGGGAAGACCTTTATTCCTGCAACCACGTTAAAGATACAGAGACCCGTAGTCCAAAGGTAGAGATACCAGAGGACTACGGGTCTCACTTTTATTGAGACTTTGTAAGTTACAAATAGATATTAAGTTTGAGGAGGATAAAATGGATCCAGTCTTTCAGGTTACCAAAGAATGGCTCGAGAATTGCGATTCAGATCGTCGACATCTCTTTATGGAAGGCTTCTGGTACTTCTGGAATGAGACGTGGTCTGACGCCGAAGGGCCCTACGATTCCGAGTTCATTGCTCGCGAATGGCTTCACCGATATCTTAACCAGCTATAAGGAGTTCTCAAATGCAGGACACGCTCGGAGACCGCATGAAGCGGTACGAGGCGGTTACGAAGATCCTTCTTCCTATCCGCTCCTATGTTATCGTTCGTATTGACGGGTGTCACTTTCATACATACACCCGTGGACTCAGGAAGCCATTCGATCCTGCCCTTCTAACCGCGATGAGCGAGGCTACTCGTCGAACGGCAGAAGAGATTCAAGGTTGTAAGCTCGCGTATGTTCAGTCCGACGAGGCGTCTTTCCTCTTGACAGACTTCGATGACCTTCATACCGATGCATGGTACGGTAACCAACTTCAGAAGATCGTCTCTGTCGCAGCATCTATGTTCACCGCACATTTCAATTCGCTTCGAGGTACTCAGGGTCGTAACGATATCTTAGCCACCTTCGACGCTCGTGCCTTTATTCTTCCCGATCGCGTTGAGGTGATGAATTATTTCCTTTGGCGCATCAAGGACGCTGAGCGTAATAGCCTCTCCGGTTTCTGCCAAGCTAACTACTCTCATAAGGAGCTTATGGGCAAGAAGTCTAGCGATCAGCAGGAGCTTCTTTTCAAGAAGGGCATCAACTGGAATGATGTAGACGCTACATTGAAACGCGGAACTCTGACCTTTCGAGAGCATATTATTCGAGACGGGTCTCTCGTCGGAGACGGTAGCTGGGTAACAAGTCCAGCCCCGAAAGATAAGGATGAGCTTCTTCGATTTATTCCGGAAAAAACTTTCTAAACGATTTGACTCTCGGTATCCTCGGTAGATATTATGAGCGGAGGATACTATGCGTGTCACTAAAATCAAGTATGCCGCTGGGTACACGAAAGATGGCACGCTACGTCCGAACCAGGGCCGTGTAGTAATCTTCAATGATAAGATTCTCGTATCGAGAGGTAACTCTCCAGATCATCTCGCTCTTCTCAGTGGATTGGCTGCTAAGTATCATTTTAAGAAGGACGATGTTATCTCGAATGCGATTCGGATGTACTACACGATAGAAGAGGACGTCGTGATCCTTTCAGCTAGCCGAAAGCTTGATGAACAGCTTTTCGAGAGGAAGGATCGCGAGTACGCTCATACGATCCTTCTTCAGCTCCACGGTTAACGCGCTGCGGGGATCCTTCCGATAGTATCTTTCAAAATCAAGTCTAGGTTGTTTCTAAAGAATGCTTCGTACTGCTCTGGCGTTGCGCCATTACGACCCCTCAACACGAGAACCCGCTGACCTCCTCGCTGAGGTTCGCGGGTTACTCCCCAATAGAAGCCCATTGTAGTTCCCGATTTATGCCCATCTGGAGAGCCGCCAGCTCCTCCATCAATCCAAAGCTGTCCTTTTAGAACACCCCCACGACCGTAAGCGATAAACCCTGCTGGAGGGCCTGGCTGAACGTCGACGGGGTTTCCTTTTGTATCCGGATCGGTCACAATCATGACAACGTTCTTACCTAGTAATCTTGGCTTCATACTAGCGGCTTGTCGAGGTAGTTGGTCTTTTGTTACCTGGAAAATCTCTTCGCGTAGGAAGCTTCCAGATACGGTCTTCTTGTAGGCGCCATCCCAGGAATCATCTTCTACTGCACCGCGCTTAGCTCGTCGAAGCCCAACCTCTCCAGGTTTTCCAGTTCGCAAGGTTATAGGACTTCCTGGCAACATATGCTCCGGGGCATGCTGTTGGAAGTTCGCAGACATCCCTACCTCTTCTTCGAGGCTGTTAAAGAAGTCTGAAAGGCCATCGGGGTCTTTTTCATCCTTCATCTTTTGAAGAAGAGCTGAGTAGTCCTTACTCTCTAGGAATCGCTTTGAGTCTTCCATAAATCTACCTATTCCTTTTTCTGCGATACGCGTAACTAATTCATCTCCTAGAACTGGCCCCAGGTAATGAACCTCTCGTTTGTTCAGATCAAAGCCTTTAAGAAGTTCGGCTCCAGCTTTTCCAGATTCGATATCATCAAAGGAGGTGATGTCGTTTTGCTCTCGGGTCGGTCCGCCGTTCTTCCAATACATCTTACCAATTCCCTCGCGTAAGGGCTGGTGAATTTCTACGGTATCAAGGATTTCAAAAGCTTGACCAATTGCATCTTCTACAGTATTTGCATTTAGGTCTTCATTCTGAACTAGGAGAGCAATGATGTCCTCTTCCGTTAGCTCGGGAGAGAAGACGTAGTATGTCTCAGCAGTGACTCCGTAATCAGATATCATATAGCGCCAATCGAAGAACTTGGCAGCCTGTTCAGCTATAACCCGATATGCTCGTCGTCGGCTAATTTGCTTTTCTTCTTTATCTGCAGCAAACACTATAGCGCTAATTTGGGATCGCTCGGCCTCTTCTACCACCGCTTTCATAACAGTAGCTAGAATGCGATACATTGTACGAGTACCTACATCTCGTCGATGATAGTCAATATCTCCTAACGTTCCACCATACACTCCGAAGCTCACGGACATTACTAGCTTACCTTCAACTTCGGATATGCTATCTTCGCCGCCCGGGCCAGGAGCATAGATTTCGTCTATTGTTAGATAAATGACATAATCCGTACCATCCTCAATTTCGAAATGAAGATCACGATATTCTTCGTGATCATATTCTCCGATAGAGATTGGGTACGCATGATCTAGGTTCACACCTTCATACAGTTGCATGTTACCATCCTAGAGCTAAGCGTCTATTTGCTAGCTCCACTACTGTCTCGAGCATCTCTGTAGGGAGCTTTTCGTCGGAGTAGGTACAATTGAATTTAGACCATACCACAGATTCCGCTCCGAAGGTACCAAGAGGCTCTTTCACTTGGAACACCATAATGATAGGTGATGCGATATCTGGAGCGTGTACCCCGTCTAGCATGTCCTGTTCATTCTGTAATCTGTAATCTAGATTATTACTGTAATCTGGCTCTGGCTGATCTCGTAGAATACGGAAAATCAAATCGTCCATATAGATATTGTTATTATGAGGAACCATAATCTGAAACGGAAAAAGTTCTGTAACAGCTGGTAGCGTATCAATTCGTAGCCCACCCGGACCCTTATGAAGGCGACGGTACGGTACATCTTGAAGGATTGGGAATACTACAGATACTACATCTGCAGCTTCAACTACACGAGTCTCAATATCTCCCTCTTTAGTTCTCTTATAGTGAACTCGGATGCAATCTGCAGCCGAACCAGTTAGAGAGATACTATTATCTGTTAGCTTTCGTCGAAGGCGATCGTGAAACGCGCCCAGCCGTGATTGAAAAGTCCTTACCATAATCTAGTTAGTGCGAAATAAGTGGAGAGGCTCGTATATTACGCTTATGGAGAAATCTGTCAACCTTACTCGAGATGAGCAGTTAGCTCTTGAAATGCTAAAAGCGACTGGGGAGATTCAAAAAATAGCTCGGCGGGATGGAACCATTAACCTAGCCGATATCGGGAATTACTTTCAAGAATTAACCCGACATTTGGAGTTCTCTCAAAAACGCCGGAGAGGAGATTATATTGATGTAATACCAGTACCTCAGCAAGAAGAAGTAGCATAAGGAGAATAACATGCAGTGGAGTATTACTCGACGGCCCCAGAAGCTTTCAGAGCTGTACGGCCTCACAAACATCAAAACATATTTCTATGAGAAAGCAAAGACGAAGGAGTGGCCGAAGTCTATCCTTCTTCGCGGACAGTTCGGTAACGGCAAGACCACTGCAGCTCAGGTTGTAGCGCAGATGATGGTTTGTCAGAATCCGGCAAAAAACGGCGATCCATGTGGTGAGTGTCCTGAGTGTCGCTCTATCATCGAGGGTCGCTTTGACTCTGCCGTTCAGATGCTCGATGGAGGTCAGGCTGGTAAGTCTGATGTTATCGACATCGTATCTGACTTCGCATACGGTACCTCGTTCTATCCGAGACGCGTTATGATTATCGAAGAGGTTCAGGAGCTATCTACAGCTGCTAAGAACTCTCTTCTCAAGATTCTCGAGAATCCTCGTGACAAGATTCACTTCATTCTTCTCTCGATGGAGAACGGCGGCGCGTCTGGTCTCGCTTCTCGCTGCGTACCGTTTAATTTCAAAAAGATTCCGGTTAAGGAGCTTATGCTCTTCCTCAAGCAGACCCTCGAAGCAGAGGAGCTCTGGAAGGACGAGAACATTCCAGACGAGTTTAAGACTCGCGGATTGGCTACTATCGCTCAGGTTGCTCAGGGTAGCATTCGTCAGGCTCTTCAGCTTCTCGAGACTTGCGTCATTGGCAAGTACTTCACAGCTCAGGAGATCGTTGACAACCTCGGCATTGCCGATGAATCGATGGTAATCGATGTCTTGCTCGACCTCATGGATGCAGACCCGAATGTCTGGATCAAGCTCGACAAGTTTGAGCCATTCGACTTCTTCGCTCTCGGCTTTAAGATTGTAGCTTATACAGCAATCTATCGGTCATGTGGTCACCTTGCTAATGAGGGTAACCAGTTCTTTGTACATAATACTAAAATGCTTGCAAGTAAATCTGCATTCCCTGCTCTTCTAGCAGCATTTGAAGAGCTTGCTCCGAACAGTAAGCCATTCCTTCGTAAGAGTGAGATGTATGTATCTCTCTTGAAGGCGTTCGAGTCCGCCAAAGCGGGAGGGACTCGACTTTCTGAAGGAGCAGTAGCAGCGAAGCAGTTTATCGCTACAGTAGGTGGCGGCACGACTACTCCAGTATCCCCAGATACACCAAATAATTGCACTGATGCAATTCCTACTCGTTCTGTTCCTGTAAGGACCAGAGGCTAATATGCCACGTATTGACGTCGATGCGCTTCGGCGCGAACAGCAAGCTGATGAAAATCTAGAGAAGAGCTTCAACTCTAATCCAATCAAAAAGGCTATCCAGGAACTCTTTCATAATGAATTTTCTGGAGCCAGCTATCGCAAGCTAGGCGGAATCGCTGCTGTGAGAGAGATTGCACTCAATAAGCTCAAAGAAGCTGGGCAGAAGCCCGGCCCGTATTCCTCTGCGTTGGCCAATCTTTCCGCTAAGGTAAAGAAGGCCAGGACGTATGAAGACATCTTGATGGCTCTGAATGAATATCTCTTTAGTTGAGGATTAGATGGAAATAAGCAGCGAACGTTTCGTAATCAATACGTTATCAGACGATGCTTTCGTTCTGGTAAACAAACGGCTGCTGAGGCACTTAAAGGGAGACGGCTCTGCGGCCGTCTTTCTTGGTGAATTGATCTCAGCATACAAGTATCATCTCAATAACCAGAGCTTGGATGTAGATGGTACCTTTCCTTGTCCTATCAAACGATTCGAAATCTCTATCGGACTTTCTGAATACAAGCAGCATCGTATCCTTGAAAAGTTTATGATGGATGGAATCTGTAAGGTCATGCTTAAGGGATTCCCTGCCACGAAGTACGTTCTCTTAGACTTCGATGCACTTGCTCGTATCCTTTCAGTCGATGACCTCCGATACAAGAAGGTCGAACAGCAGCAGTTCTATAACGAGATCAATAACTCGTACAACATGGCTCTTTCTAAGGATCCGTCACCCGATGGTCCCGAGCTCGCTGGACTTCGTGAGCACTGCCTCGATAATATGGGTGCTCCTCTGCGTGGCTCTATCCAGCTCATCTCCGAACGGTATATCGCTAATGATCTAATGGTCAACTGGTCGGGCGAAACTATCGGAAAGATTAAAGGCTGGGTTAGTAAGAGAGCGATGGGTAAGCCATTTGACTTTACCATCGTAACGCGCACGCTCGATACTATGAAGATTCCTGAGGAACAAACGTTCAACGATTTCATTAACACGTTTATATTAAACGCTCGAGCAACACAAGACGTGCATTACAATTCTCAGGTTCATGATTACAAAGCGCTACTGAGTAGCAATAAGGAGCACTAATGGCACAATCGTCTCTACTTTCAGCATTAGCTAAACTTAAAAAGACGCATTCAGATGCGATTAAAGATGTAGATACTGCAGGTATCATTCAAAGGATCTATCTAAGCAGTCCTCAGCTGAACTATCTTTTCGGAGGAGGATTCCCTCTAGGAAGAATTATTAACCTTCATGGTCCGGAGTCCGGAGGTAAGTCTACATTAGCGACATACATCGCTGGTGAGCTTCAGCGCCTCCGACCAACCAAGAAGGCTGTAGCTTATCTAGACTTTGAGCGAACGTTTGAAAAGACGTTTGCAGAAAAGCTAGGACTCAATACCGATACTGATCGGTTTGTTCTCATTCGACCTGAGAACGGAGAAGAGGGCTTCACAATTCTAGAGGAACTTGTTCGTACCGGAGAGATCGGTCTCGTCATTCTTGACAGCGATGCTACGATGCCTTCGAAGAATCAGATCGTCGATGAGTATGGAAAGGCTGACTTCGGCGCAGGTGCAAAGCTTATGGCTTCCGCCCTTCGCAAGTTCAACCCGATTCTCGATAAATTCCAAGCGTCGATGTTCGTCATTTCTCAGGAGCGTGATAACACAGCTGCTGCTGGAGGCTACGGACCGGACTTTAAGGCAACGGGTGGTAAGGCTATCAAGTTCTACGCATCCAATCGCAGTCGAGTTCAGCGCATTGACTACATCAAGGATAAGGGCATCGTTACTGGTATTCAGATGCGTGTTAAGAATGAGAAGAATAAGGCAGGTATTCCCTTCCGCGAGGCGATGCTTTCTCTTAGCTTCGAAACTGGATTCAATACTCAGAACGAGTATATGGACTTCATCATCTCTCTCGGCATTTGCGAGCAGAGGGGTGCATGGTTCTATATGCCCCAGTACGGTCTAGAGAAGGCCAACGGACGAGATGCTGTTCAGGATTGGCTTAATCACCATCCTGAAGAGTATGAAAAGATTAAGCTCGAAGTCAACGATAGACTTTGTGGCAAGATCGCAATTGACGAAAACAACGAGGTTGTCGAAGATTCTGAATTCGACGAACCGCCAGAGATTGAAGTGCCTATAGAGGCATAAAAAAGAGCGCCGAAAGGCGCTCTTTTCTTTTAAGTAATATTATTAAGTCTATCAATAGATGCTTTCACGTCCGGTGAGGCCATCCACGTAGTTCCAATCTCTATTCTTTCCGTGCTGTCTGCAACCGGGTTATTAGCAATAATGCCTGTCGTTGCCACGTATCTATCAATAAACTCATCAGATTTTGCTAATACTAGCTTCAAGTCCATTTGATAGTTTTTATTTTCTGGCCACTTACGTTCAGGTATCTTAATTTCCCACCAGTCCTCCAACTCTCGGGAGTAACAAACTTTCTCTAATTGTGTAAGATTTGGGTTCATCATAATCTTTTGTAACTTGGTTCCATCGATAGTTGTTACTACGTTCTTAATGATCTTAGGAGCTGATCCTTTCTTGAATGAGATATACCAAGCGGGAGGAACGATTCCCGGTATCTCTAAGGTCTCTCTGCTGTAGAGCTTGTAGGTACCTGCCGGTGGACGTATGATCTCTCCCTTATCGTCGTAGTCTACCTTAACGTATACAATGCGAATCTTTTCGGTAGGCAAGGTACTTGCAGTGGCTCGATCCATCAGTGAGATGTTTGTAACCTTATGCCGAACATCTAATCTAGCCTCAAATAGAGCTGCTAACGGGTCTGGAGTTCCTGTGATAGAATCTTCCATCTGAGCTAGAGCAATTTCAGCTTGTGCAACTCTCATTAACGTGCCGTCTTCGCGATTGATTCGCTTCTTAAGAATCAATAATCTCTGTTCATATAGAATATCCATATACGCACGCATTGCCTCTAGAATTTTAGAGTTGGCTGCGATACCCACTACGCTTGAATAGTAAATCTTAAGATTATATACATCTCCCCTACGATAGACGCCCCGATTTGCTCGGATTGCCTGAACTGCCGTTGTTAGATTTTGTAAAGACGTCTTAGCAGTTTTAAGATACGATAAAAGAACTTTACGATTCTTATCCGTAAAAACAGAAACTGCTTTTTGAATCTCTGGCTTAGCTTTTGTTTGATCATCAAACTGGTCTACGATGCTTGTCATAACATCATTTGAAGCCGAAGAGACTACATCAGATAAATCCTGTATTGCTGCACTCATCGGTGTTAAAATATTTGCAAGAGAGTCAAGCGCACGATGCATAGGAGTTCGAATAAAGCTTTTACCGTTCGAAGTCCAAAGATTTGTAAGGAAAGCCTTTGCAATAGCTGTGCCGGTAGCTTGATCGATACCTACGGACGGCCAATTATCTGTAACTACGCTAGCCGTACTAGTCAATGAACGAGCACCAAAACTAAAATACATGCCCTTAAACGCAACCGGTCTATTCGCAAAGTACTGCATAGGTAGAGCAGGTGATGCTGATGTTAATGTATTAGAATTGTTATCAATATGGAAAGCTGTCGCTTTAGTCATATCGATTTGATAAACCCACTTTGTGGTAGCGTACGGTACCGTCCACGACCACCAGAGGAATCTATATATTCTATACGCTGTTGTAGCAACCTTTACCTTCTGTATTGGAGCGCATATTACAATCTTCTTATCGGCGGAGACAATGATAACAGGCTTGGAAATGTGCGGTCCGCCGAGTAGTGTATTATCAAAAGTGCTAGTCGCTATACCTGATACGGAATCTATCTGTAAGAAAGTATTAGGTTTGATAGTTTCAACAGTATCCTGCCAGCCCCAAGACTGAATTGGAACTTCCTCAGCATCCTCACCTCTACCTCTTCGAACAGTCCGCCCATTGTATCCGTAGACTCTCTTAGACACAGTACGCTGTAGAGACGAAGGAGCTCTGAGAACTCCCGTAATGTTAGGATACTGCCCGGTCGTCGTGCTCGTCGTACTCGTTGGAACCGTTACTGTTTCTGTCGTAGTGTACGAAGAATCTCCGTCATTCCATCGGCCACGTCTCGGTGTACCTGGATGGTATACAGTTCGTTGCTGCTGGGTATAGGTAACAACTGTATATGTAGAAGTCCATCCAGATAGCAGAGCTTGAATACCTGCCATAGGGTTTCCATATGGGTATGCGCTATTGATCGGACCATCTTCCGGGTAAGGTGAAAGCTTTGGAGTACCTGGACTCTTATTTTCTAAGTAACCCTGCAGTGAACGAGGATCGGCGTATCTTCCATACGGATGCCCATAGAAGATCGGACTCTTCAGATTGATTCCAAGAGCATTATTTTCTGGATCGGAAGAAACGATTGTTGTAGTTGCTGCTGTCGGTCTCGTTGCTCGAACATTTCGCATCCGCTTTCGAGATCGAAGCTTCTTAATACGCTGAGCAATAATGTTAGCAAACTCAGCCTCGTCTACAGATGCTGGATTGGAGCTATTAAAGAAGAGCTGCCAGAATTCTGGGTACCAAGACGACCAGCCAGCAGCCGTAGCGAGGTTAATTTCGTTTTGCTGCCATTCTGAAATTGGATCAGGCGGCGGAACATCCCATACCCAGCTCTTGATTACCTTAGAGAATAACCACCAGCCACTTGTTCGAGGTACCCAGTGCCCGCGAGGGGCAGACTGATACGTCAAAAGATCTGGTGTAGGGGGGACCCAATACTGTAGTTCTGGATCTGCGCTTGGATTATATATTTCATATCTATCGAAGCTGCAAGCAGCGTTTAAGATACCGTATGCAAGGGCTCGGCTGTCTGTAAATCTAGATGGGTTATCGTCGTAAATGCGATAAAGAAGAGAGAGATCAAACATAGACTCATCATCTATCCAGGCCTCTTGGAGATATAGAGATATATCCCATTCAGTTATCTTCGTCCGAATCTCTCCTGTTAGCGTTCGGTACGCTGCCTGAAGCTGATTGATGCGCTCATTAACAGATCTAAATCCGCCTGCGCGAATACCGAGGCCTGTTCGACGTATGTCCATATTATATGGAGGAAAGGACTTATCTGATACGAGAGTTTCAACATCATTTGCAGTGACGATTCGACCCAAACGGTTCTCTAAGTCTGAAAGCTCTGTAGGAGACATGTACAAGTCTATAAAGGTTTGAGCTGCTTGTTGAGCTCCCATCTTCTTAAGAAGAAGGATCGCTTCTCGGCGGCTATCACCTCTAAGAATTGCTTTTAAGTCGTATTTATTTGATGCCATCTCGTATGTCCTTTAATACACTGCGAATTCGCCGTTCGGGAAGAAATCCTTTACAAGCTTAACGGTGGTATCGATTGATTGAGCTACTCCGCCAGCAGCTACTACAACTGGACCAGCTAAAGTTTTAGCTGTTGATACCGATTTCTGTTTAACGCCCTTCAGCACTGCGTCTACACTAGATGAGAACATTTCCGCCGGGTCTGGATGTAATTGGTCAACCGTTACGCCAAGCGCCGCAGCTAGGCCTTCTTCGGTACTGAGTGCTTCTATGTCTGCACTTAACTTTTTGTTGAAGCTAACAAACGAACGAGCTTCTGAACCGGCATCTCGAACTGAAGTTACGGTGCCTACGATTGACTGAACCGCTGCCATCGAAGAGCTAAGAAGACAATCTAGATTAAGATTACCTAATAGCTTAGATAGCATATCAGTAAGAAAAGATATAATCACAGCCATTGCCTGTCCAACAAGCATCATGATCAGCTGAGTACGCGCTGCAGGATTAAGGATGCAGCTGACAATCATTGTAACAACTTCAAGCACTGGATAAATAATAGCTAATAGCTGCTGTTCGAGAGCGATTATCTTCTTTACAATACCGAGTAGAGCTAGTATGGCCTGTAAGTACTGTAGTTCGACCATGATACAAGATAGATCTGAGCTAGCTGCAGCACTACCCGTCGATGCTCCGGAGGATGAGGTAGCTCCTGCTCCTACTAATGAGCCAGATGATGTATCTCCGGTTCCTCCGGTATCTGAATCTCCTGAACCCGATGTAACAGACCTAGATGTTCTATCGCCGCAGATGTCGAACGGGAGTTCATCAAAGCTGATTGGCTCTCCTCCCAGAAAAGCATTAAGCATTTTAAGGATATTATTGAGATCGTCTTCTACAGTTACCGGCTCGAGCGTTCCGGGAAGAGAATCTGTGAGAGATACATTCGTTGTTATCTGTGTTCGGTCTTCATACGGTAAACCTAAGTCTTCGGGAGTACCGAGATTGTTATCACCTTTTAGGTTGCCGATCTTATCCTTGTATCGAAGGTACATTTGCAAACGCAAAGCTTCGAGGTCTTGGAGGGTCCCTTGGAGGGTATCGGTCTCGATCTCTCGAAGGGGATTAAGGTACATTTGCAAACGCAAAGCTTCGAGGTCTTGGAGGGTATCGGTCTCGATCTCTCGAAGGGGATTAAGGTTGTCTTGACCAACCTGAAAATCTCCTCTGAGGTATCTATTATAGACCGGCGTTTGCTTTGAACTTTCCATACATTACACCTTAATGTTCGTTTGAGGATGAATTGTAGCTCCTTCCGTATGAATAGGAATAGGAGAAGCTGCGCCAAGAACATTCAGCCCCTTATCACCAAGTGTAATCTGGCTAGCACGAACACGAAGGTGAGGGGTAGCTATACTGATCTCCTTTCAAGACATTCTAATTGCAGAAAAAGGAGGCACAGATGCGTTCGGGTTGTCTGCTGTTTCACTCGAATCTCCGGAACCTACGCGAAGATAGATCTGGTTTTGCTCCATGACTATCATATTACCGTTCGACTGTATGATAAACTTATCTCCGGTACGGAAGTTAACCATTTCAAGGTAGTCATCTGTCCAATACTGTACGTATAAGTCTTTATAGTTCATCGTAGATGATACTACGCCACGTTTCATCAGACTTTGTACGAGGTCTTTGTAATTATAAGAGTGTGCGTACTTGTCCTGGCCTTCGTAGGTATTAGCGAGACCAATAACGAACCCTACGGAGAAATCGGGAAGAGCGGCGCACCAAACATAGTCAGCATTTTTCTGATCAATAGCTTCTGTCTTACCTACGATAACCTGGCCCCTAAAAAAGGGTGGCCAAATAGGTAGAAGATCCTTCTCTGGGATATCTACCATGTGCGGGATCACCCGAACCTGGAGTCTATCGTCTCCCGGCTCTGGCTTACTAACAATTCTCGCCTTGTAGATTTGAAGCTGATCGAAGTATGCTGGAGCTTGTCGCTGTCTATCATCGTACTGTGGCTGCATGTTGTCTCCTTAGACCTTGTAAAGACTCTCTGGGTTAATGTCTGTAGGAAGGTTATTTAGAGCCGGGCGACTCAGCAAATACTTTGAATAGTATCTTCCATCCTTTTGAAAATGCTCAGCGCCAGCTACAAGCCATTTACCGTTCATCCAGTGGTCTTTTGTTGTTTCATATCCCGAGATCTTCAAAAGTGTAGTTTGACCTACTACAGCTAGATCGGGAGCAAAGTCTACTGTTACGGATACTTGAAAAAACTCATTCATAACGCCGTTATTATTTACGTTAAGACGAACAGCGTCTTCAAAGTTTCGATAAGGGTATATAGATACATCTGTTACTTTAACATTGTCTACATATTCCTTCTTCATAAGTGTGTAGCCCGGAATAGCTGGTTGGTACGGAAGGTTTGCTACGAAACTGATTTGAGATAAAGAATCTTCTACGTAGAGTACCTTCTTAAAGTTTCCAATCTGTTCGAGGAACTTACGACCAATCCACCAGGCACCGTCGTAAAGCGGCATCTGTTCTAGCGTAGACTTCTCATCCCATAAGGTAGCAACTGCATCTGATCGCGGGGGGAGAATAGCCATTTTAGGTTCTTGATTATACATTCGAAGAAAGCTTCGAAGATGAAATCCTCCAAGCTCATCTACAAAGGAGTATGAAGCCTGCTTATCGATTGTTGCATATGGAAGAATCTTCATATGAATAAAGCGTGCCTCGGACTCTCCAATCTTATATCGAGTAATGCTACCTGCATCATCTGTTGGGTCTATTGTGATATTTGTAAAAGCAAACCCGCGGTTACTGCCAGAAACGATTTTCTTAACAATCTCAGAGGCCTTGGCTCTGTAGGCATGATTAGACCAGTCTGATTGCATTGCCCACGGGTGACAAAGATGAATGACGTAGTCACCTCCGAGAGAACCGAGCTGAACCATATCGCTATCGGTTAGAAGAACACCTTTGTTAGATACCCCAATTACTCGGAATGGGCAAAACGTCAGTACGGGAGAGTCTGATGAAGACTCTACCCCACCAGATTGAGCAGCAATAGTAATCGTAGCTCCAGGTTTCGTATAGAGTGCGGACAGGAAACGACCTTCAGGATCATCTATGGTGATCTCTGCGCCTGGGTACGAGGAGAAAATACTAGCAAATACCTTGATCGACTTTACAGATATGTCTGGAATAGATTCCGGGTCACCATCAAGATATGCAGAGACAATAGGCTCTTTCATATCTAGTTAGTGCGATTCTAAAATCGTTAAACTTGTCCTTTGAGATCCTTGATAGCATACATATCTGAAGCTACGGGAACATAGATTTGATCACCTGGCTCCATCATACCTACATACGGGATACCGTTCATAGTGAGTATGACATCGTCCCCTTCAGCTATAGTCTTGAATTGTTTCAATACAAATAGCCAGAAGCGATCTAAATCTGTTTTAGATACCGTACGAAGTCTAGGGATCTCCGAAAGGTGTAGATTATTGTAATTCAGAGACAATGGATCAGGATAGGCTACCTGATCTACAGAGTCCGTTGTCCTAGATTCTTCCATTGCATCGTATCTTGAAAACATACCTACGCCTCACTTACTTAAAGGAGCCGGCGCTGCCGGCTCCTTTATAAAGGAGCCGGCGCCGCGAGCGTCAAATGCTGCTGCCGCTGCTTTGAATTTATCCGCCTCTGCCTTAAGGCGATCCGCTTCTGCTTTGAGAGCCTCTTCGGTAGCGGGGGTATTAAAGTAATCTGAAACAGAAGACTGGTTACCCCTAGCATCTCCGATAAGAGGAATCTGATTCGCAGTAGCCATCTCGATGGATTTACAATCAGACCAGTCAACGTCTGCCCAGATCGGGAATCCATGCTCGTCGGTGTCTGGGGAGAAAGTAACTCGGGTACGTGCTACAGACATTACTGGGAAGACAAAGCGTCCAATAGATACTTGAACTAAACCCCAGCCTGGCCACTGCCCAATAGCATTGAATAGCTGGTTTTCAAAAGTAGCCATTGTGTTGTTTAAGACGCCTTCAAAGGCGTAGGCCGCACCTTCATCAGTCTTAATTCCTGCAGCATCCGGGTTAGCTGCCCACCACCGAGCAGTGCCTACAGCGGAGTCAGCGAATGCCTTACCAATAACACCATAGACAAACGCAGTGCTTGGTAACGGTCCACGTAGCACACCGGTACTCTGTTCAATAGGCTGATTTACTTTCATCAACGCAATAGCTGGGTTATATACCTCAGTACGAGCATCCCACTCACCTGCCATACCCATATAGAATCGAAACTTAAAAGCATTTAGTTCTAGAGGGCTGGTCTCTTCCCAAGCTGGAAGACTTTGTAGTTTAGTTTGATAACGAACGTTAGGAGGAAGCATTCGAATTCTACTAGCTGCTTCCGTCATAGCACCTCTTTTTCCTGCAGCGGTAGCTGTACCGGCTGCCTTATCTTTTTCATAGGTAGCTATAGCTGATGCAACGTCGGAGAACTTTTGAATTACACCCATGATCTTACCTGGCGTAGAACTCTTGAACTTCTCCATTAGACCAGATAGAACCGGATTATATTTGCTCGTAACGCTAAAATCAACACCTTGATTTTTATCAAAGTAGAGTTTGATGCCCTTAGCAAAGTAGGCATCCGGATCTCCCTGACCAAAGGTATCTCTCCAATCCTTACCGCCAACGGTAATCTTGATTTCTTTATATGGATTTGGATGCTGTTCATCAGCAGGTACGTACTTCGAGACTAAGAGGCTTTCCTTTTTTGGATTCTGCAAGTGCTTGTAATTTTCTTTTATGCTCTTCAGTAAGAATTCGGCATCCGACATCTACTTATCCTCCAAAAGACATTCCAGCAAGCGGGAAGGGTGAACCAGCCGGGGCAAGCTGGAAGGATGAGACGATGGCCTGACCACCGCCGCTGGTCACTGCGGCTACTTCCTTATCAGCTATTGCAGACTGTCTAGCAGACTCCCAGGTCTTCATATAGTCACGAATTTCCTTAACATACATTTCCATCTGGGACGGTCCAGATATTCTAGCTGGACCACGCCCTTCGCCCGTTTCCGCTCCAGTAGAAACCTGGCCACCATTTAGAGTAGCTAGAGTTTGACCAAGCTTTGAGAACACATTCTCTCGTGGAGCTTCCATTGATTTAGAAATTCTTTCCATCGACTTAGCGAGCTTGTCTATATCTGCTTGGCGCTTAGCTAAGTCCATAAGAGGAGAGAATACCCCATCGAGGTTAACAGCAGCCAGACGCTCAAGTGCAGAGGCAATAGCCGGAACTCTATTTACGGCTGTATCAGATGCCTGATCTGTCAGCTTCTTAATTCCCCAACCAAGATCGGCGAGGCTATCCTTGAACTTCCAAACATTCTCTCGATTGATACCCTGCATAACTCCTTGAAGGTTAGAGAAGGTAGTCAGCAGCGACATAATAGACTTAGATGCTCGCTCAACTACTCCTTCCCTTTCTCCAAAGGTTAGAATAGCGGCTGATAAGTCGTTCATAGCTTCGGAGAATGGCTTTAAGCTTTCTCCAAACTTACGTAGCCCCTTTAGCACCGAGTTATTCATCGTCTCGAAAAGGGTAGCAACACCGCCTGCAGCAGGGTCAGTAAGGAAGGATATGATCTTCTTAATGCCGCTGTTAGCTCGATTAACTTCTTCATCGCCAATCTTGCCAAACTTGACAATAACGTCTGCAAAGGCTATCATGCCATTAGCAAAGATACCGACGGAAACTCCGAAGGCTGCCATCGCTATAACTTCAAGGAATACGCCCTTTAGACTTTTGAGTACGTCCAACGAACCCTGAATACCGGCTCGAGCTCGGCCTATCTTATCTGAATCTAGCGCGCCAAGAGTAGCTAGAGCTGTTCCCCAAACAACAAGGCCGACCCCGAGAACAGCTAGGGTTGCTCCGAATGCTACCAGAGCAATCATCATTAAGCCAGTTTCCATAGCAAGGCCAGTTAGGTCTTTAATGATCTGTAGCGATCCAGTGATACCTGCTTGTGCACCAGGTACGAGGCCTGAGACAGCTCCGAGAACTGCTAGAGCAGCGCCCCAGAGTAAAAGAGAAACAGAGAGCACGGCTAGCACACCGGAGAATACAAGAATACCGTCTAGAAGCGCAGGCATAAACGGAATAAATATCAAGGCTCCAATACCGGCCATAACCACCAGCATGAGACCAAGACCTACCAATGCTGCTGGAATTTTTGGAGCAATACTAGCCAGGACTGCGATCGCGATACCGAATAGAATTAAGCTGCCTGAAAGGGCCAGAACTCCTAGAGAGAATTCCAAGAAACTAGGAAGTAGGTTGCCTACCATTTTTGCAAGTAGGCCCATGCCAAATGCAAACGCTGTGAAGATTCCAACTCCTATAAGTCCATCTCCTAAGAGCCCAGATCGGTATATCGCAGCTGAGATGGCTATCGCGGCATTGAAGAGAATAATACCAGCTGTCATTACAAGAACACCGAGAGAGAACTTAAGGAACTCTCCCATATTGTTCCCGATCATTTTTGAGATACGAACCATAGCGTATGTAAAGAGAGTGAACCCTCCGATTGCTAGTAAAGCGGGAGGGATGTATGGAACAATCAGAGATGAGACTAGGATAGCAACGTTAAATAGAATAATGCCTGCCGTTAGCAGCAGCATTCCCATTCCGAACTTTTCGAAATCCTTTAAGTTGTTGCCCATCGATTTAGCGATAGCTGTCATACCGAGGACAAATGCAGCAAACGCTATCATGCCTACAAGAGCAGCATCCCATTTGACAATCTGGAAGAGAGCAAGAGCTCCTGCAAAGGCAATTAAGGCAACAGCGAGAAGAGCGATGCCAGCAGCACCTTCAAGAAGTCCCTTGAAGAAGCCACTTACTCCTCGGCCGCTACCCTTTTTCTTCTTATCTGCATCCCCCTCATGCATCTTGACCAGCTGGTTGTATATGAGGAGGTAGCCCATGGAAAATTCTACAGGGAGGGACATCATATCTGAAACAGTTGGCTTCTCTTTTGGGGCAGTCTTAATAGCCTTAGAAGGGAAGCCTTTACTTCCTCCCGCTAAGCCCGCGACAGCTCCATCGCCTAATCCACTAAGTAGGTCTGACGATGGAAGTCCGTCAGTGAAGGCTTGTGTGAGGGTATCTAGAGATTCTTGCAAACCTCCAAACATACCACCAAGAGTATCCTCAGCCCCATCAGCGCCGATTAAAGATGTGAGTAGATAGTATGTGTCTTTCTGAAAGTCAGCTAGACCAGCTACTTGATCTTCCAGCGTTTTCTTTGGCGGGCCGAAACCCTCATCAGAAGCCATCCATTCCCCCTAGAGACTAGAACCGAATATTCGTTGAACCGACAGCGGGGTTAGAAAGGGAAATAGAGGTAGGCATCTTATACCCGCTCATACTTCCCAAACCCGAGCCCTGCTGTCCGTTCTGCTGCTTCTTTTCCTCCGCATCCGCTTTCAATAGCGTGTTATAAAGACCTAACACGTAATGGAACGGTAACGGCAGAAGCGACGCAAGACTATTGGACGTGTGTCGGCTCAAAGTCAATGCTATATTCATCAGACTCGTATAGTCTAATGGCCTGAAGAAGATCCACGAGTCGAAACGAGTAGTCACGTAACTCTACGACCCCCTTTAATGGATTCTTCATGACTACCTTTCCTTCAAGACCGATATTCATTTTCTTGTAAAAATCGTCCACGACTTTCATCATCTTATAGTCTAGTCGAGGATCCTGAGCCAGCTCCATTCTCTCCTTCAAAGAAAGATTAGAAACATCCTTACCATCAATCATGATAAGATGAAGAGCCTTAATAGCAATAACAGTGAAGATAGACTTCTCTGTTTCATATTCCTTGTACTTATTCCTCTCGAACTCCGGAATATTAGGAATGCGACCAAGAGCAATATCCTCACCCTGACGAATCCTCTGTTCAGCGTCCTGGCGGAACTTAAGAATTTCCTTTAGGTTTGCAAACTCTTTATCCCTCTGCCTGAACTCCTGCAGTATGAAATTGCGGAGGACGACAACATCGCCATAACGCGGAAACGAAAACCCGGCCTGAAAACCAGTTGCCTTTTCAGTAAGGTAGATGTCTGTTCGAAACGTAGCTGGATCAATGTCCACCGTCCTTACCGCTGCGAGGTCGATATCAACCTTCGGCTTCTCGCGGCCAGCCTTTAGGTCTGCATAGCGAGTCTGGAATTCGGTGGAGTTCTCTCCGTACTGCTTCTTGAGGAAATCAATATCTTCCTCATTCCAAGGGAAGTCGACTTCCTTTAGGACAGTAGAATAGAAGGCCTGGTAAAGACGAACAAGGAACTCAACTACTTCCTTTTCATGGAAATTGAGAACCGATACGTCCTCTTCGAGAATAAGGTTGTCAAGCATCTTAGCAACCTTCTCTGGTAGATCCTCGTTCTCGGACAGAGCCAAGTTAAGAAGGTCTGCAGTATCAAAGTTACGAGCGTGGAAGCGCTTAGGAGCTCCCACGAGTCCGTT
>Ga0116177_10000757_pt1 | contig 24019 bp, 18 predicted proteins | sample AD_STIC10_MetaG_FD_89750 | JGI IMG/M metagenome (GOLD analysis project Ga0116177, IMG submission 89750) | Active sludge microbial communities of municipal wastewater-treating anaerobic digesters from USA - AD_STIC10_MetaG | ecosystem: Engineered > Bioreactor > Anaerobic > Digestate | place: USA... | reverse complement strand
GGTAAAGCCGAGGATCCGCAGGCTCGCGAGCTCGCGCCCGCGTTCCGAGAGCGCGACGCGCGCCCCGTTGTAGACAATCCCGGCCGCGATCACGCAGGCGAATCCGAGCGTGAAGGCGAGCGAGATCGTAAAGCTCTCGGCGATCGTGCGCTCGAAGCTGTCGAGCATGGCGCGCCGGACCGCGACGCCGCTCACCGCTGGCATCGCCTTGAGGCGAGCATACAGGGTGTCGAGGCGACGGGGATCGGCGCGCACGATGGCGCCGGAGTAGAGCGGCACGCCGCCCTGCAGCTGCTGCATGGCATCGGGCGCCATGTACGCGGCGGAGCCGAGCATGTCGCGGTTTGTCCCGGAGACGATGACGGTGGTCACCGCCCGAGTCCCCTCGAGCCACTCGAGCTGGACCTGGTCGCCGCGCCGGGCTCCGATGCGCAGGGCCAGCGATTCGGAGAGCAGGATCCCCTCCGCCGGCACGCGGCGGATCGAGCGGTCCATCGCCACGACGCGTCGAAGCGCCGCGTCGGGGGGATAGACGAAGATCGCGGTGCGATACGTCGCGGCATGGTGCCGCACGCGCACCGGGACGACGCGAAAGCCCTCTGCCTCGAGCACACCGACCTCTCGCGCAATGTCGCGCACCGATTGTGCCCGCTGCGGCTCGCGGAAGGTGACGGTGAGATCACCACGCTCGACGACGTCGAACTGCAGCATCTTGATGAAGTCGACCGCGTCGAACATCCCCTGCGTGGCGATCACGAGCCCGCCAGCGAGGGCCAACCCCGCGATGGCGAGCATCGTCTTGCCCGGACGTCGCGCGAGGTTTCGCGCCACGATGGCGTGTCGTGGCGAGCGCGTCACGAGCGCCAGCAGCGACTCCAGGGCTCCGCGCCGGAAGCGCGCCGGCGCCTCCTGGCGCATCGCCTCCGCCGGCGGCAACGACACCCCGCGCATCACGGCGCCTAACGCGCCAAGCACTCCTGCCCCGACGCCGATCGCGGCGGCCGCCGCGGCGATCGTCCAGTCCGGCACGAAGGCGGCCGAGGGAAACTGGTAGAAGCGCGCGTACACCACGGCGAGCCGCGACGCGAACCAGAGCCCGAAGAGCGTTCCCGCCACGACGCCGCCCGCGACCGGGACCATCGCCAGCGCCAGGTAGTGGCGGGCAATCGCGACGTTCCCGTAGCCGAACGCCTTGAGCGTGGCGATCTGCTCTCGCTGCATCCCGACCAGTCGCGACAGCACCACGTGGAGCAGGAAGGCGGTGACGGCAAGGAAGATGGCGGGGAGGATGATGCTCGTGACCTGCGTCTCGTCGATCTCGCCCTCGAGGAACTGGTGCGACACCTGATCGGCGCGGGGATACGCACCCACCGAGCCGAACGGGGCGAGCAGCGTGTCGACCGCCTCGAGCACCGACGCCGGAACGACGCCCGGCGCGAGCGTGAGGGCCAAGTCGTTGAAGGCCCCCGCGAGATCGAAGGCGGCAGCCAGCGACGCGCGCCCCATCCAGAGCACCCCAAACCGGCGGTTGTCGGGAAAGAGGCTCGCCGCGGCGATCTCGTACACGTACTCGGGGGAGACACCCGTCCCAACGATGCGCAGCCACCGCCAACGCCCGTTGAGCACGACACCGATCGAGTCGCCAAGGGCGAGTCCGTTGGCCGCCGCGAAGGCGCGCGACGCGACGACCTCGTCCTCGTTCGCCGGCACCGGCCAGCGCCCCTCCGACAGGTGCACCTCGTTGAGCGACGTCGTCCGCGGCACGGGCACGGAGACGAGTCGAACGACCGCCGGCTCCGCGAGTCGCGGCACGTCGGCGACCACGTCGGCCACGATGCGCGCGTCGACATTCGCGACACCTCGCAACGCCTGGAGCTCCTGTACCACGCGCAGCGGCGCGCGGCGGACCGGCGCAAAGACATCGGCGAAGCGCGCCGACGCGTAGTACGCGCGCTGGGAGCCACGCAGGTGCCCGTGCATGCTGCGCAGCGCGACAAAGGTCGCGATGCCGCAGGCCACCACCGCCGCGATCGCCGTCATCTGCCCGCGATAGTGCCAGGCGTCGCGCAGGAGCTTCCGCGTGAGCGCTCGCATGGTCACCACTCCAGCAACCGAGCGGGAACGCGCACGGCGTTGCGCACTTCGTCCACGATGCGCCCGCTGCGCATGCGCAGGACGCGATGCGCCATCTGCGCGATCGTGGCGTTATGCGTGATGACCACGGTCGTGGTCCCCATCTCGCGATTGATCCCGGCGAGCGCCTCGAGGACGATGATCCCGGTCTCGGCGTCAAGCGCTCCCGTGGGCTCGTCGCAGAGCAGGACGTCGGGGCGCTTGGCGAGGGCACGGGCGATCGCCACGCGTTGCTGTTCCCCGCCCGACATCTGCGACGGAAAGTGATCGAGGCGCTCGGTGAGCCCGACGCGCGCCAACGCCTCCTCGGCCGTCATCGGTCGGTCGGCGATCTCCGTCACCAGCGCGACATTCTCGCGGGCGGTGAGGCTGGGGATGAGGTTGTAGAACTGAAAGACGAAACCGACGTGCTCGCGCCGGTACCGCGTGAGTTCGGCTTCGGACGCGGCGACCAGGTCGTGGTCCCGAAAGTGGACGTCGCCGGAGGTGGGCGCATCCAATCCGCCGAGGATGTTGAGCAGCGTGGACTTGCCGCTGCCCGAGGGACCGAGGATGACGACGAACTCGCCGGGAAAGAGGTCGAGATCGACCCCCTGCAGGGCGTGGACGTCGACATCCCCCATGCGGTAGGTCTTGGCGAGGGCGCGGGCGTGGAAGATCGCCGGTCGCGTGGGGCCGGACCCGAGGGTCCCGGGCGTCGGTGACCCGTCGGGCGATTCCACGCTCGGTGCCTCAGGCAGTCCGTCGTTGGATATGCTCGCCACGCTCCCTCCATCACCTAAACAAGGCTAGAAGGCGGGATATGGAGCGTCTGTCGGCCCCGCGCGACGCGCTGGTCAGCGCGCCCCTGACAGCTCAGCGCCCCCGGCCGACGGCCGACAGGCGTGATGGTGTCCAGACGTACACCGCCGCCCAGGCTCCGGGCATCTCGTCGGGGATGGACCACGGCGCGCCTCCCTGTCGCGACAACGGGACGACCAGCGAGTCGGCAGAGGCGATGACGAGGATTCCACGCGCCGGCAGCGCAGCCCCGCGACGCTGCAGCGCCAGCTGGAGCGACATCTCCCCCGAGACGCGCAGTGGCGTGGCCCCCGTCTCGGGAAAGACGACATCGCGTGCCTGCGTCGCAGGATCGACCTCGACAACGGTGACGAAGACGGGGTGCTGGGCCGAAACCGTCAGCACGCCGGCCACGGGCTCGAAGCCGAGCGCAGGCATGAGGTCGGGCTCGGCGCCGAAAAGTTGCAGCGGCGCAACGCGTGTCACGGCAGGGGCGCCGCGGTGGCAGGCCGTCGCCAGGGCGAGTGCCACGAGTGCGAGCACGAGCGGTCGCGGGAGGATTCGGATCACAGCGAGGGAGTCCAGATGACGCCCGGCAAAGGCGATGGGAGCACGCGACGTTGGCGGCCGATATCGGCCCGCGCCGTCGGCGCGCGCTATTCGCGCGACGAGGGAGCGCCGGCGTGAGAACGTGACATGGATCACAGGCGAGAATCGGGCCATCTGTTCACGGGGGACGGTCGTTGCGACGGCGCCGGGAATTGGACGGCTCCCGGGCGCGGCGCTAGCGTTCGGAGGTCGGCGAGCGGCCATTCTGACCGATGGTGCCCGTCCGATCCTGCGCGTCGTTGTTCGTGAGTCCCCCTCCCTCGCCGGCCATGTCCATCCGCCCCGTCTCGAGCATCACCCCCGCCCTTCCTACCATGGAGGGGGCCGGCGTGAAGCTGCATCGCGCCTTCGGCTTCCACGATCCGGAGGCCCAGGATCCTTTCCTGCTCTTCGACGATTTCCGCAACGAGCGCCCGTCGGACTACCTGCGCGGCTTTCCGTGGCACCCGCATCGCGGGATCGAGACGATCACCTACGTGCTGGCGGGGACGGTGGACCATGCCGACTCGCTGGGAAACGCCGGGTCGTTAGGCGGTGGCGACGTGCAGTGGATGACCGCGGGGCGCGGGATCCTGCACCAGGAGATGCCGCACGGCGACGCGACCGGACGTATGCACGGCTTCCAGCTCTGGGCCAACCTCCCCTCGTCGCTCAAGATGACGACGCCGCGCTACCAGGACGTCTCGTCGCGCGACATCCCGGAGATCATCGACGACGACGGCACATGCGTGCGCGTCGTGTGCGGCGAGTTCTGGGGGCAGCGTGGCCCCGTGGAAGGGATCGCCGCTGATCCACGATATCTCGATGTCCGGATCCCCGCCGGGCGTCGCAAGGTCCTCCCGGTTGAGGTCACGCGCCACGCCTTTGCCTACGTGTTCGAGGGGAGCGCCTCGTTCCGCGATGCCTCGGATCCGTTCGGCGTGCTGACCGAGGGGGCGGACTCGCATGACGCCCCGGTCCGCGAGGAGGCCGGCGATCGATCGCTGGTCACGTTCGACCGGGGCGACGAGGTCGTCGTGCGCGCCGGCGAACAGGGCGTGCGCTTCCTCCTGGTGTCGGGGCGCCCGCTGGCGGAGCCGGTCGCCTGGTATGGGCCGATCGTGATGAACACGCAGGCCGAACTGCGGCAGGCCATGCAGGAGCTGCGCGACGGATCGTTCATCACGCGTTAGGCGATGGCGCCCATAGGGGGGCGACGGCGGTCGCGCTAGGGCAGCCGGGTCGCCTGAAACGCGGCGAGTTGCCAGCGCCCGCCCCGCTCCACCCACACGTCGGTGAACCGGATGCGATACGGGGTCGCCTGCGCCTTGAGCTTGACGCGCAGGATGCCGGTCACCACACCGCTGCTGCCATACGAGCGCGCGTGCAGCGAATCCGGCGTGAGGTAGTCGAGCGCGTATGGACCGCCGGGGCCCACCTCGGCGAGCACCTTGCCCTTGTCGTCCAGCACGCCGCTCGACCGCGCATAGGTCAGGTCGGCGGCGAGCAGGGTGTCGAGCGAGGCGCGGTCGGCGGTGAAGTCGGCGGCCACGCGCGCTTCCGTCAGGCGCAACAATCGCTGCTCGGCGGGCGACTGGGCTCCGGCGACGGGGGCGAGGGCCGCAACGCCCGCGGCGAGCAGGAGCGCGGTGCCCCAGCGACGCGCGGCTGGTGACCACCGGGGATGGGATGCGGCGCGACGGTCGGCCATGCGGTTGCCTAACGGGCTGAAGGGGCGTTGGTATTGTCGATGTCGGCGGCGATCATCCACGGGCCGGTCCCGCGCCGCGTGAGGGCGAGGACGAACTTGCCCAGGTCGCCGGTGCCGTCACCGTAGCGATATGCCCCGATGATGTAGCCCACGGAGTCCGCCGTGGCAAACGCGAGGGCGCGGAGCCGCAGATCGCCCCCCGGTCCCTGATAGGCGGCGATGATCGCCGGTCGGCCGGGGGCCGGCGGCCGCCCGTTGGGGAGCGCCATCCCGTCCTCCGAGAAGAGCGCGGCGACCCCCGCGGCATCGCCAGCCCGCCAGCCGCGCTCGTAGTCGCGCAACACCCGCGCGAGCGCGGCGGGGAGCTGGACCGACGGTGGTTGTCCCGTCGCCGGAGCGTAGTCCTGTGCGGCAAGCGCGGCGACCGGCGCGAACGTGGCGGCGACGAACAGGAGGGCGAAACGATGGAGGCGCATAGGGTCCAGACGGTGGGTGATGAGGGGAGATCATGGATCCGCACCACACGCGGCGCCAGCGCCGAGGGACGAACCGTTCGCGCGGTGAGCCAGCGGCCACCGAAGGCCGACCCATACGCCACGAGGGCGACCGTTGCCGGTCGCCCTCGCGCGTTCGCCCGCATCCTCCGTTGGCGTTAGGCCCAGCGGAAGCCGCTCTTGGACAGCGGGAGCGTACGCACCCGCTTGCCCGTCGCCGCATAGATCGCGTTGCAGAGCGCCGGGACGACCGGCGGGAGCGCCGGCTCACCCATGCCGGTCGGCGAGAACGGGGTGATGCGGTAGTGCACCTCGACCGGCGGCGCCTGCCGCATGCGCAGGAGCTGGTACTGGTTGAAGTTCCCCTGCTCGGTGCGCCCGGCCTTGACGGTGATTTCCTGCGTCATCGCCTCCGAGAGCCCATCGAGCACGGAGCCTTGCACCTGCTGCTCCGCGCCGCTCGGGTTGATGATCTGGTTGCCGACATCGCCGGCGACCCAGACCTTGTGGACCTTCACGGCCCCGTTGGCGGAAACGCTCGCCTCGACCACCTCGGCGAAGTAGCCGCGGTGACTGAAATGGAAGGCGACCCCACGCCCCGTCCCCTTGGGCAGGCTCCCCTTCCCCCACTGCGACTTCTCGGCGACCAGTTCCAGGACGCCGCGCATGCGCCCGGCATCGTATGCCGCGCTCCCGTCGGGGTTGGCGACGACGCGCGGGTCGCCTAACAAGTCGAGCCGGAACTGGACCGGGTCCTTCCCCGCCGCTTCCGCCAGCTCGTCGATGAACGAGTGGAAGACGAAGGCCAGCGCGTTGCTCCCCGGCGCGCGGAGCGGGCCCGTGGGGACGCCGGACGGGATGTTGGTGTTGTCGTACTGGAAGTTGGCAATGAAGCGCGACGGGAACTCGGTCGGCGCCATCCCGCTGCTGGCGCTGAAACGCTCCCCTTCGCCAAACGACACGAAGTGGTTCTTCCAGGCGACGATCTTCCCCGCGGCGTCGACACCGGCCGTGAGGTTGTGCCAGCCGGCCGGACGGTAGAAATCGTGGCGCATGTCGTCTTCGCGCGACCAGACCAGCTTGACCGGCACCCCCGCTTCCTTGGCGATCCAGGCCGCTTCCACCATGTAGTCGTTGCTGAGGCGCCGGCCAAAGCCGCCGCCGCAGCGGGTCATGTGGATGGTGACCGCCTTCTCCTCGATGCCTAACGTCTTGGCCACGAGCTGGCGCCCCGGCTGCGGATTCTGCGTCGGCGCCCAGACCTCCAGCGTGCCGTTGCTGAACGACGCCGTGCAGTTCTGCGGTTCGAGCGTGGCGTGCGAAATGAACGGATAGAAGTACGACGCCGAGACGACCTTGGCGGCCGTCGCGAGTGCGGCGTCAGGATCACCGTCCTTGCGCAGCGTCTTGAACGGCGCGGCCTTGGCGATCTCCGCCGCCTTGGCGGCGAAGCTGTCGCTCCCCTGCGTGGCAGTCGTCCCCTCGTCCCAGGTGACCTGCAGCTGCGCGCGCGCCTTCTGCGCGTACCACCAGCTGTCGGCGACGATCGCCACGCCGCCGAGCAGGCCGTTGAGCGCCGTCCCGCCCTCCACGACGAAGGCCGTCTTGATCCCCGGCATCGCCTTGATGGCGTCGACGTTGGCCGACTTGACCTTGCCGCCGAACACCGGGCACTTCTCGAAGATGGCGTACTTCATCCCCGGTACGGAGACGTCGATGCCAAACAGCGGCTTGCCGGTGATGACCTTGGCGTTGTCGACCCCCTTGGTGAACTTCCCGATGATGCGGAAGTCCTTGGGGTTCTTGAGGGTGACGGTCTTGAGGTCGGGGGCGGTGAGGGCGGCGGCCGCGGTCACCAGCTCGCCGTAGCCGATACGCCGCCCCGAGGACGCGTGGTGCACCGTCCCCGCCGTGGTCGTGAGTTCGGTCGCGCTGACGCCCCACTTGGCGGCGGCGGCGGCGACCAGCATCTGGCGCCCCGCGGCGCCGACGCGGCGGTGCTCGTCCCAGTTCATCGGCGTGGCGGTGCTCCCACCGGCAAACTGCTGCCCGTACTTGTCGGGCTCACTGTCACCCTGCGCGACCGTCACGGTGCCCCAGTCGACATCCAGCTCCTCGGCGATGATCATCGGGAGCATCGTCTTGATCCCCTGGCCGATCTCGGGGTTCTTGTTGACGATCGTCACCTTGCCGTCGGGCGTCAGGCGAATGTAGACGTTCGGCGCGAAGACATCGGCGGTCGCCGTCGGGTGCAACGCGGCCACGGTGCCGGCGAGCGCCTCCGCGGGGCGGATGTACGCGCCGAGCAGCAGTCCGCCACCGGCGATCGCCGACACGCGGAGGAAGTCGCGGCGATCGACGCCCGTCGGCTCCTGGCGCCCCGTGGAGTTCTTGAGCGAGTCCATGGCGCCTCCTTATGCGTTGTCGTCGCCCGACCGGCCGGTCGGGACGGTGGTGTGCTGCAGCGACCCGGCGGCCTGGTGAATCGCCTGCTTGATGCGCAGGTAGGTCGCACACCGGCAGATGTTCCCGTTCATCGCCGCGTCGATCTGCTCGTCGGTCGGCTTGGGCGTCTTCACCAGGAGCGCCGTCGCCGCCATGAGCTGCCCGGCCTGGCAGTAACCGCACTGCGGGACGTCGAGTTCATCCCACGCCTGCTGCAGCGCGGTGAGCGTCGTTCCGTCGGGGGAGATCCCCTCGATGGTCGTGATATTCGCGCCGACCGACGCCGCGACCGTGGTGCGGCACGAGCGAGTTGGGGCGCCGTCCTTGTGCACCGTGCACGCGCCGCACTGGCCGATCCCGCAGCCGAACTTCGTCCCCTTGAGGTCGAGGACGTCGCGCAGGACCCACAGGAGCGGCATGTCGGCCGGGACGTCGACCGTGTGGGTCTTCCCGTTGACCTTGAGTGTGTACGCCATGGTGGGACGGGGCTGGAAGGGGACGATCGGAGGGATGCTGCCCGCGGTAATCTTACGCGCTCGGCGCGCTCGGCGCTGGGGGCGGGGACAACACGCGACCACCGCAGGACGGGGTGCGGGCGTCGGCCGCGGCGCGCATCTTCCGCCACGTCCCGCTCCCTCAGCCCTCTCCGGGTCCCGGACCCACTGCGGCATGATCCCTCCCGACCTGCACCCCGCGCTCCGCCTCCTTCTGGACGTCGAGCTCGCCGCCGGCAACGCGATCCGAGAGGTCGGGCGCGACTTCCCCGTACCGGGGAGCCTGGTCGTGCAGCTTCGCGAGCCCTTCCGGCAGAAACCGGTCGTCCTCCCCGACGGCGTGACACATCTCGCGGTGAACGACCCTCACTGGTGGATGGACGAGTACCGGGCGGGCGACCCGCCGCACCTACTCGTCGGCTGAGGAGGGGCCCCGTGGAGCACGCGGCGACGTGGGGCGTGCGTCGATGATCAGAGCAGGCTACCCGTGATCGACGTACACCGGCATGCCGTCGCAGTGCAGGCACTGGAAGATGTACGCGGTGGGACTGCCATCAGGCGTCAACGATTCGAGCAAACGTCCTGCAGCGCCGCCGGAGATCGAGAGCTCGTGCACGATGTACGTCATCAGCGCGCCTTCCAGTCGACGGTAGCGCGCGCGAATGTCGCCGATTCCTGCCGGGGTCACGAAGGCCGCCGGTTCGCCACAGCAACTCGGCCAGCGCTCCGGTTGCCACGCGTTGAAACCCGGCGTGCGCTCGACGATCGCGTCGATGTGCACCGGCTCGGCGTCGGCGTCGAACGCCTCGCTGTCGACGAACGTGGCCCCAAAGCGCCGATGCGCCTCACCGTCGGCGATGCACCACGGGCAGAGCGCGTCATCGAGGTCGTCTTCGGCGTAGACCGGGCCGACGTAGACGTACCCGCGCGCCGCTCCACAACAGGCGCAGCGATCGGTCGACGGCACGACGCTCCCGCTCGCGACGGGATCGGGATGGTATCGAAAAGCCGGCAGTGCGGGAGTCGCGTCGCTCATGAGTCCGAGACCGAGGAAGACGTGCCCAGTATCGCGCGGATTCACGCGACCGTCCACCGCCCTCCCGCCGAGCCGCGACGAAAGAGACGATCGTCCTAGCGCACCGCTTCTCGCACCACGTCGATCAGGGCCTCACCGTACCGAGCCGCCTTGGCCGCCCCGATGCCGTAGATCCCCTCGAGGGCCGAGAGCGTGCGCGGCCGCAGTTCGGCGATTTCGTGCAGCGTGCGGTCGCTGGCTACGACGTAGGGCGGCACGTGCTCCGCGCGCGCGAGTTCGAGACGCCGGGCGCGCAGCGCCTGGAAGAGCGCGGCATCCTCTTCGGAGAGCGCGGAGACCTCGGGGCGCGGTCGCGTCCCACGTCCGGCAGCGGCGCCGCGCGTGCGCTCGGCCGGGCGCCGAGGGGCGTCGCTCGGGAGGAGGAGCCGGACCGGGCCGGTGCCGAAGAGGACGCCCTTCCCCGCCGGCGTGAGGGCGACCATGGGGCGATCGCCCCCCGTGAAGTCGACCCACCCGGCGGTGACGCAGCGGCGCAGCAGCGCGGTGATCCACTCCTCGCTGCGCCCGCGCAGGGCGCCGAAGGTGCGGGTTTCGTGCAGCCCCGATCGTTCGAGGCGCGGGTCGGGGAGCCCCGCCAGGAGCTTGACCGCTGCCTGCAGCCCGAACCGGTTGTGGGTTCGCGCCACCGCGCTCAGCGCCTTGCGCACCGCAATCGCCGTCTCCTCGGCGTCGGCAGCGTTAGGCTCCTCGAGTGCGGTGCAGGTGTCGCAGCGGCCGCACCCCGCGAGCGTCTCGGCCTCGTCGCCGAAGTAGCGGAGGATGGCATCGTGGCGGCAGCTCCCCCCTTCGGCCCATCGCATGAGTTCGAGGAAGAGCGACCAGCGGTGCTGGACGCGCGCCTGGTCCACCTCGCCGAGTTCGTTGGGCATTTCCAGCAAGCGGCGACGCAACGGGAGGTCGCCAGGCGCAATGCACAGCACCCCGATCGCGTCGGCCCCGTCGCGCCCGGCGCGCCCGACCTCCTGGTAGTACGCCTCGATCGATCCCGGCGGCGCGAGGTGCACCACGGCGCGAACGTCGGCGCGATCGATGCCCATGCCGAAAGCGTTGGTGGCGACGATGACGTCGATGTCGCCGTCGCGGAACTGCTGCTGCGCGCGCTCGCGCACGTCGCCTGACAGTCCGGCGTGATACGCGGCGGTGCGCCACCCCTCGTCGGCGAGGCGCTCTTCCTCTTCCTCGGTGCGCTTGCGCGTGGGGGCATAGACGATCGCCGCGCCACGCGCCGCCTTGGGCGACCCCAGCGCCTCGGCGAGTGCCGCGTCGACCACCCGCGCATTCTCGGCTCCGCTCCGCACCTCGTGCACGCGCAACCCCAGGTTAGGGCGGGCGAAGCCGCGCACCAGTTGTGGCGTGTCGGCGCCGAGCCCCAGGCGGGCGAGGATCTCGTCCCGCACGATTGGCGTCGCAGTGGCGGTGCAGGCCATCACGCGTGCATCGGCCAGGTCCGCGACGAGGTCGCCCAGCTGCAGGTAGTCGGGGCGGAAGTCGTGTCCCCATTCCGAGATGCAGTGCGCCTCGTCGATGGCCACGAGCGGACAGTTGATCTCGCGCACGAGCGCGCGGAAGCCCGGGAAGGCGAGGCGCTCCGGGGCGACATAGGCGATCTGGAACTCGCCGCGGGCCAACGCCGACATGCGCCGGCGGATCTCCTCGCTGTCCAGCGTGGCCGCCAGGAAGGTGGCGTTGACGCCGCGCGCGGTGAGTGCGGCGACCTGATCGTGCATGAGCGAGACCAGCGGCGACACGACGAGGGTGGTCCCCTCGAGCACGGTCGCCGGGAGCTGGTAGATCAGCGACTTCCCGCCGCCGGTGGGGGCGACCAGGAGGAGGCGCCGCTCATTGATGATGGTCTCGATGGCCTCGCGCTGGCCGGGGCGAAAGGCGTCGTAGCCGAGGCGGCGGAGGGCGGCGTCGAGATCGGGGAGCGGTGCGGGCGCGGGGGGGGACATCGCCCGCAAGTTCACGAATCGTCGCAGTGCCTCGCAACCATTCGAGTGCACATCAGTACGAAATCGCGGCGGTGCGAGGTGGCGAGAGGCGCGCCTTCACTACCGCAACGCCGGCGGTGACGCCAGGCGTGCGCGCCCGAGGACCGCACGGCCAGGCAGCGCCCCCGTCAGGCTCCCGCGCTCGAGCACCGGGACGCCGTTGACGAGGAGGTGCACGACCCCAACCGAGTAGTGGTGCGGATCGGTATAGGTCGCGACGTCGCGAATGCGTGCCGGATCGAAGGCGACGAGATCGGCCGCCATGCCCTCGCGCAGCACGCCACGGTCCTCGATGCCGAGTCGCTGCGCGGGGAGTTGCGTCATCTTGTGGATCGCCTGTTCGAGCGTGAGGGTGCCGCGCTCGCGCACATACCGCGCGAGGACGCGCGGAAAGGCGCCGTAGCTGCGCGGGTGCGGGAAGCCCATCCCCAGCCCCACCACGTCGCCGTCGCTCTCGATCATCGCGAGCGGGTGCTGCAGGATGCGTTCGACATCGCGTTCATCCATGCTGTGATAGATCGCGAGGAACCCTCCCGCCAGTTGCAACTCCAGCACGGCGCGCGCGCCGTTGGCCAGCGTGGGCGCCAGGCCGCGCGCCCGCACGAAGTCGGCGAGCGTCTTCCCCGCGAACTGGGGCTGCGACTCGATGGTGCTGAACTGCACGCTGGCCAGACCGGCCCCGGCCTGCTCGGGGAAGATGGCCAGCATCTCGCGCTCGATGCGCGCGCGCGTGGCGCGGTCGGCGAGGCGCGCGCGCAACGAGTCGGTCCCGCCCGCCAGCGCCCAGGCCGGGATGAGGAGGTCGGAGTACGAGGCGAAGGCGGTGTAGGGATAGACATCGTGCGACACGTCGAGCCCCGCGGCGCGCGCCGAGTCTAGGAGGGCGATGGTGCGCGTGCTCCAGCCGAACTGGGCGGCGCCGGTCACCTTGTGATGATTCACCTGCGCGGGGATCCCGGCCTCGCGCGCGATGCGAATCACCTCGCCCCACGATGCGAGCGTGCGCGGTCCTTCGTCGCGCATGTGGGTGATGTAGATCCCGCCGTAGCGGGCCGCCGGCCGCGCGAGGGCGATGACCTCGTCGGTCGTCGCGTAGGTCGCGGGGACGTACTCCAACCCGGTCGCCAACCCCAACGCCCCCTGCTGCATCGACGAGTCGACCAGGGCCACCATGTGCGCCAACTCGTCAGGCGACGGGGGGCGATTCGCGAGCCCCATGACCCGCTTGCGGATCCACGTGTGTCCGGCGAAAAAGCCGACGTTAGGCGCCGAGCGCAGGGCCGACGCATACGGCGCCAGCGGCCACGGCTCATCCTGGCTGTGCAGCGACGCGATCGTCGTGGTGATCCCCTGGCGCAGGAAGTTCTCGGCGAAGCGATCGGTGGCGATCGCGGTGCCGGCGTGCGCGTGGATGTCGATGAAGCCGGGGGCGACGACGAGGCCGCGCACATCGAGCACGCGCGTCGCCGACTCGCGCGGAATCGGCGCGGCGGAGATGCGCACGATCCGGTCGCCGACGATGGCGATGTCGCCCTGCTGCCGCGTCGCCCCGGTGCCATCGACGATGGTACCGTTGGCCAGGACAAGGTCATACCGGGGCGACGCCTGACCCCGCCCCGTTGCGGGGGCGAGCACGGCCCCGAAGAGCAGGAGCGCTGCGGCGGAGCGGAGGGCAAGCATGGCGCGTGACACGGGCGAGAGGTCGAAGGAGGACTCGCAAGTTGCCGGACACGGTGCACGAGGACAAGCATCGTCGTCGGAGGGCGGCACGACGGGGCCCCGATCCTCGCCACATCCAGCGCCCGACTCCCGGGCAGCGTACTGCAGGTAGCGTCGTATCACGGCTCCCTACAGCTTTCCCTCCCTCCCACACCAACCCGACGAGATGTCGACTTCCCGATTCTTCGCTGCGCTCGTCCTTGCGGCGGCGAGCCTCCCGGCCAGCGCGCAGGCGCAACGGCGTCCCGCACTCAACGAGTACGGCAACCCCGCCCGGCTCGCACCCGCGCCGACGACGAGTGCCATCACGCCGCGCGACCTCCAGATTCGCCTGTACCAGTTTGCCGACGACTCGATGCAGGGGCGGCAGGTGGGACGCGCCGGCAACGCCAAGGGGACGGCGTACATCGCCGCGGAGCTCAAGCGCCTCGGACTCGTCCCCGCTGGTGACAACGGGAGCTTCTTCCAGGTGCTGCCGTATCACCTGCGCAAGTTCACGGACCACTCGCGCCTCACCGTCAGCGGCAACCCGCTGCAGTGGGAAGTGGATTGGGTGGCGGTCCCGGGGACGCGCGCCCCGCGTCCGATTGCGGGGGTGGAAGTCGTCTTCGGCGGCGTCGCGGGCGACACGACGCGGCAGATCAGCGCCGAACAGGCCGCGGGGAAGTTCGTCGTCGTCCTCCCCGCACCGAGCAGCGCGGCAGCGCGCGGCGGTCCGCCCGCGCGTTTCGCCCCGCCCCCGCCCTCGCGACTGGGGTCAGCCGTCGCAGTGGCCACGGTCGACCTCGACGCGCTCACGCCAGCGCAGCGACGCGCGATCAACGAGCCGGCGGTCGCGACGCAAGCTGCCGCTGGGCGCGGACGCCCCGGCGCACCGGCGGCGGCGACCGACTCCCTCACGCTGCTCAAGCAACAGCTCGACCAGCTCGCCCCACAGGCGGCACTGCGCCTGACGAAGTCGGCGGCCGCGCGGCTCTTCGGCACGCAGTCGGTCGAGGCGCTCCCGCTCGGCACGCGCGGCGGCTCGGTCACCGCGTCGATCGACTTCGTCGAACTGCCGAGCGACTACGCGCGCAACGTCGTCGCCATCCTCCCGGGGAGCGATCCGGCGCTCGCCGGACAGTACGTCGCGATCGGTGCGCATAACGACCACGTCGGCTTCAACACGCCGGTCGACAAGGACTCGCTCAAGGCGTTCAACAACGAGCGCAACAAGCGCCTCCTCGCCAACAAGATGGTCGCACTCAACCCGGAGCAGCTGGCGGCGATCCGCGTGAACATGGACTCCGTCCGCCGCGTGCACCCCGTGGCGCGCCTTGACTCCATCAACAACGGCGCCGACGACGACGGCTCCGGCTCGATGGCGGTCCTCGAGATCGCCGAGTTCCTGCAGGCGCAGAAGGTGAAGCCCAAGCGCTCGACGCTCTTCGTCTGGCACACGGGCGAGGAGGCGGGGCTGATCGGGTCGGCCTTCTTCACGCGCAACCCGACGGTGCCGATGGACTCGATCGTGGCGCAGCTCAACATCGACATGATCGGCCGCGGGCGCGAGGGCGACCTTCCCGGCGGCTCCCCCGACTACCTCGGCGTCGTCGGGTCGTTCTTCGACTCCAAGGACCTGGGTGAGACCGTCGCGGCGGTGAACACGAAGCAGGCCAAGGCGCTGACCCTCGACTACAAGTACGACTCCACGCTCTCCTGGACCGGCTACAACAACATCTACGGCCGCAGCGATCACTACAACTACGCCGTGCAGGGCGTGCCCATCGCCTTCTTCTTCACGGGATTGCACGGCGACTACCACCAGCGGACCGACGAGCCGGAGTTCATCGACTACCCGCACTACGCGCGCATCACGAACTACATCCGCGACCTCACGGTCGAAGTGGCCAACGGACCTCGCCCGCGCATCAACGGGACGCGCCCGGCCAAGCCACCGCGCCCGACCGTCCCCTGACGCTCGTTGGGCATGGCATGACGGAACGGGCGGCGAGGATTCGAGTCCTCGCCGCCCGTTCTTCGTGTTCCCGCGCCGCCGAGGATAGACGCGCGGCTACCAGCTCACGTCCGCCGTGACGAAGATGCTGCGTGCGGGGAGGACGAAGTAGCGCACGGTGCCTGACGACGAGACCGAGCCGCTGCCGAACTGTTGCGAGTCGCCGAGGTTGACGCCGCGCACGGTGAGGGCGTAGCGCGAGCGCGTCCATCGCGCGGTCGCATCGAGGGTGTAGTACGAAGGGAGGACCCGGTCGGCGCTGTTCGTGTTGTCCAGGTACGCCCGCGACTGAAAGCGCCCCTCGGCCGAGACGGTGAGCGAGCGCGCCACGACCACATCGGCGCGCTGCGTGCTCATGAAGCGCGGTGTCAGGAGCGGCTGCACGTTGCGTCGCACGACCGGTGTCCCGCGCGAGGAATCCGTGAACTGCCGAATGCGGTTGGTGCTCCACGCCAGGTTGCCGCCCAGCGTGACGCGGGGGGCGGCCCGCCAGCTGCCATCGAGCTCGACGCCACGGCGGTAGCTCTCACCGACGTTGCGCCGCAGCACCGCCCCCGACGCGGTGGGGGCGCCGATGCGCGCGATGTCGTTCCGGAAGTCCATGCTGTAGACGTTGGCCGCGAGGTCGAACGAGGCGCGCGCCAGCATGATGCCGGCCTCGAAGTCGCGCACGGTCTCGGGACGCACGCGCGTGAAGTCGCCGTAGTCGTCGACGTTGGTGGCGTTGAGGTCATCGTCGCCGGCGAGCAGGTCGCTGCGCGCCGGTTCACGCGTCGTCGCACCGAAGGACGCGAAGGCGCTCACCCCCTCCCCCAGTCGCATGGTGAGCCCCGCCTTGGGGTTGAGGAAGTCCCAGTCGATGGAGCGCTCGGTGATCCCGGCGTTTGCGTCGGGGGCGTAGCGGAAGGACGCGTGTCGCCCCTGCACATCAGCGAACCAGCGCACGCGCCCGACGTCGTACGAGGCCTTCACGAAGCCGCTGAGGTCCGACTTGTACCCGGTGTTGTCGTACAGCGTAGTGCTGGGTTGGAAGTAGCCGCGATGGTCACGCGCATAGTCGTTGGCATTGACGCCGGCGTGCAGGCGCCATGCGCCACGCTGGTGGTTGATGGCGCTGGTGACGCCATACCACGTGTGATCGAGGTTGAAGCGGTAACGATCGGCGCCGTCGAAATAGTCGTAACTCCCCGCCGCCGAGTTGCGGTACACGGTGGTGTTGAGCGACGTCCCCTCGTTGACAAGTCGCGTATAGGCGAGCGCCACCATCTGCTGGCCGAATCGGTCGCGCTCATCCGGCGCGAGCGGGTTGAAGCGGCGATTGGTCGCGAGTTCGGCGCGCGTGGCCCCCACGTACGACAGCGTGTCGGAGAGCACGCCCACCAGGGCGGTGAGCTTGACGATGGTGCGGTCGCCGAACCATCCCGCGCCGACCAGCGCCGATCCCCCCGCCACGCCGCTGTGCTCGCGATAGCCGTCGGTTCGCAGGACTCCCGCACGCCCCTGCACGGCGAGGCGTCCCCCCGGGCCGCGCAGCCCGGAGGAAAAGCCAGCGCTGACACGCTGCGCGCCGAACGACCCCAGTTGGAGCTGCACGTCGCCGCCGCCCTCGCGCCGGGCCACCGGCATCGTCTCGAAGTTGACCGATCCGGCAAACGATGCCGTGCCAGCGCTGCTCGTCCCCACGCCGCGTTGCACCTGCACCGACTGCACGCTCGACATCAGGTCGGCGAAGTTGGCGAAGTAGAGGACCTGGTCCTCCATGTCGTTGAGCGGGATGCCATCGATCGTGATGTTGATCCGCGTCTGGTCCATGCCGCGTAAGCGCAGGTAACTGTAGCCCCAGTTGGTCCCCGTCTCGGTGTGGGCGCTCAGGGCCGGCGTCGCCCCCACGAGCAGGAGCGGGACGTCCTGGCCGAACTGTCGCTGGCGGATCGTCACCGCGGGAATCGTCGTCTGGGCGATCGGGGCCGCGTCCGAGGCACGGATGGCGGTCACGAGGACGCGCTCGATGCGGCGCACACTGTCGGCGCGCGCGCTATCGCCGCGGGCGCGGAGCGTATCGACCACCTGAGCGGCGGCCGGCCCGGCGACGAGGAGAAGCGCGGGGGCAATCGCGTAGCTAGCGAGGCGCCACGCACGCGAGAGACGAGGAGTGCGCGACAGGCGCGCGAGGCGCGAGGAGCGCGCGGGGCGCGACGAGCGCGCGAGGCGCGACAGGCGCGCCCAAGGCAGGCAGGACATCGTTGGACTCCCTACGCCGGTGCGAACCGGATCAGGTTCTACGGGACTCTCTCAGCCGACGATCACTCGCGTCGCCGGCACCCCGGTCATGTGCGCGTACGTTAACCGCCTGCTCCCGGTCGGCGGTAGCCCTCCGCCGAGCAGCGCGCCCGGTGCCGCGTGCCGCACACCACGCGAACGCTTCGTCGCCCCGACGTATTGATCAGGCATGGAGCGTGGTGATGCCATCTGCGCACCACCAAGCACCGCCACGCACGCACCGCCCCGCACGCACCGCCCCGCACGCACCGCCCCGCACGCACCGGCCCGCGCTCATCATCCGCGGCACGCTTCCTCGGGCACTCACTGGAGCACTTCTCGATGGCCACCCGCGGCTTCGTTGGACGACGACCGGCGAGCGATCACGCCGACCGCGTTCCCCCTGGACAGCATCTCGTCCCCGATTTTCCCGTGCTCTCGGCGGGGCCGACGCCTCACGTCGCGACGGCGGACTGGTCGTTCACGCTCAAGGTGGGTCCCAGGCCGGTGCAGGTGTGGACGTGGGATGAGTTCAACGCGCTCCCTCGTTCGCGCTATACCCGCGACATCCATTGCGTCACCACCTGGTCCAAGCTGGACACACGATGGGAAGGGGTGCTGGTCGACGACATCCTCGCCGCGGCCGGCATTGCAGCTCCGACCGCCTACCTGCTCGCGCACTCGTACGACGGCTACTCGACCAACGTCCCGGTCGCCGACGTCATCGGTGGAAAGGCGATGGTGGCGACCCACTTCGACGACCGGCCTCTCGAGGCCGATCACGGCGGCCCCGCGCGCCTCGTCGTCCCGCACCTCTACTTCTGGAAGTCGGCCAAGTGGATCCACGGGCTGCAGTTCACCGCGCACGACGAGGCGGGCTTCTGGGAGCTGCGTGGCTATCACATGTACGGCGATCCGTGGCGCGAACAGCGCTTCACCCATGACTGACGGCGCCAGCACGACGGGCGAGCGCGCGCCGAGCGTCGCACGCGAGCCGTGGCAGCCGGCAACGATCACGGCGGTCAGTCGCCTGACGAGCCGGGTCGTGAGTGTCACGCTGCGACCGGAGCGATGGCGCCCCTTTCTCGCCGGGCAGCACGCGGACGTCCGCCTCACCGCGGAGGACGGATACCGCACGCACCGGAGCTACTCCATCGCGTCCCCCCCCGCGGCCGAGGGGACCCTCGAGTTGGTGATCGAGCTGCTGGGGGATGGCGAGGTCTCTCCCTTCTTCCACGAGGTCGCCGCCGCCGGCGACACGGTTGAGATTCGTGGTCCCTCCGCCTCGCACTTCGCCTGGCGCCCCGAGGAACCGGGGGCGGTGTTCCTTGCGGCTGGCGGCTCGGGGGTCGTGCCGTTCCTCTCGATAGTGCGCCAACGGGCGCACGTCACCGCACCATCACCGATGGCGCTCCTCTACTCGGCCCGCAGCTGGGAGGATGTCATCGCTGGGGAGGAGCTGCTGGCACACGAGCAGGCGCAACGGGGCCTCGTCGTCTCTTTCGCCCTCACGCGGCAGGCACCGCGCCGATCGTCCGACTTCGCCGCGCGGATCGACGCATCGATCGTTGCCGAGATGATGGCTCGCCTGGGCGAGCCGGTACGGCACGCGTTCGTGTGCGGTGCCCAGCGATTCGTGGGTTCGGTCGCCGACCTCCTGGTCGGGGCCGGCGTCCCGGCGCAGTCAATCCGCACCGAACGCTACGGCGGGAGCTGATCGACGACGTTCGCGCCCGGACATGGCGGGCGGCTCGCCTGACGAGTGCTGCGCGGGAACGAGCGCCGTGCGTTGCGCCGCCCGACCCGCGTTAGGCGACACGCTGAGCGCGTGGGGGCGCGGCGCGGCGCCGGCCCCCACGACTCGTGCGTCAGTCCACGATGCGACGTTCGATGGAGCGCTTGATCTCGTCGTCGATGACCGGCGACTGCAACAGGCATCGCACGCGTTCCAGGTGCGTCATCGCGAGGTCGTGGCGCTTCACCTTCTGCCACAGGATCGCCGCCTCGAAGGTCGCGCGCAGCTCCATGCTGGGATCGCCGAAGCGCGCCGCCTCCGCCGCGGTCTCCTCGAGCGTCCGGGCCGCGTCCATCGTCTTGCCTGTGAAGAGCTGCATCGCGGCGAGGCGCCAGAGCGCGGTGCCGGCGTACACGTTGGCCGATCGCTGCTCCTGCGCGAGGGTGCGGTAGATGCGCTTGGCCTGGGCATCACGCCCGTTGACGCTGGCATCGTCGGCCTCGGCGAGGAGGCGTTGCAGCTTGACCGTGTCCGGGGCCGGGCGGAGGGTGGCGGCGGCGGGGACACGGCCGAGGGCGACCATCGCTTGGTCGGCGTGCGCGGGAGCAGCGGCCACGGAAAGGGCGATCGCGCTGAACAGATAGCGGAAGGCAGGGCGCATGGCGGGAACCTCCATATAGGGAATCGTCGTCGCACGTCACCTTGCGTGCGCCGGCGTCGTATGCGGTCAGACGTCACGGCCGCGCGCCGGGATTCACCGCGGGGACGGAGCGCCGCCGGGGCGTGACAGGGAGCGACAGGCGACGACGTGCAGTGGCGCTGCCGTCGACGCGGGGCGTGGTGTACGTCCCTAACTCCCGGCAGTGGGCTTCCCGGCACCACGACGCGTGAAGGGCCGCCCCGAGGGACGGCCCTTCACGTCGTCGTGCGCCTCGTCACGCATGGCGAGCGGTTGGCCCGCACGCCGCCCCGCGGGGCTCGTCGGCCGGGGCCGCCACGGACTCAGGAGGCGATCTTGTCCTTCTTCTGCCGGCTCTTGAGGTGATCCTCCATCTTGAGGCGCGGGACCCCGTTCACCATCCAGTCGGGGGCTGGGGCCCCCTTGAGGTAATGGTCGAAGTACTCGCGCATGCGGATGGTGTAGTCCTTCTGGTTCTTCGGCAGCTGCAACCCGTGGTTCTCGCCCACGTACTGCAGCAGGATCACGTCCTTGTCGAGCTCGCGCAGGTGGTTGAACCAGGTGATCCCCTGGTTGAAGTCGACCGCGCCGTCCTTCTCGTTATGCAGGATCATCAGCTTGGTCTGCACCTGGTCGGCATGGAACGCCGGCGAGTTGCGGAGGTAGGCCTCCATGTTCTCCTGCACGCTTCCCTTGAAGCGCCCCTGCGAGCTCTCGAAGATCGCCATGTCGGCGGTCCCCGTGTTCCAGTAGATCGAGGCGTACATGCTCACCATGTCGGTGAGCGGGGCGCCGGTCACGATGCTCTTGAAGAGCGTCCCGGTCTGCGTGGCCAGGAACGACGACTGGTACCCGCCCCACGAGTGCCCGTGCAGCCCGACGTTGGTCGGGTCGACGATCCCGGTCGCGATCGCCGCCTTCACGGCCGGCACCACGCACCACACCGATGACATCCCCGGGTCGTTGAGCTTGTAGACGATGTCGGGCTGCAGCACGGCGTATCCGCGCGACGTGTAGATGCTCGGGTTGAAGGCGCGCGTCTCGTTGGGCACGGCGTACTGGTGCAGCCCCTGCGACAGCTTCTCGTAGATGTAGACCACCGTGGGATACTGCTTGCCCGGCTCGTAGTTGGCCGGCAGGTACAGCGCCCCCTGCAGCGTGTCGCCCTTGTCGCTCACATAGTCCACCAGGCGCGCCCCCGACGACCAGGCGAACTCCTTCTGCTGCGGGTTGGCCTCCGTGAGGCGGCGCGGCGACGCGAGCGTCTTCTCGCTCACCCAGTAGTCCGGGAAGTCCTTCACCGTCTGCCGCGTGAAGACCCACGTCTCCGCATCGCGGGCGCGAGAGACGAAGTACTTGGCGTCGTCCCACAGCAGCGACTGCGCCCCCGCTCTGTCCGGCGTGACCACCGACAGCCCTTCCTTCTTGGTCCACTCGCCGTACGTCTGCAGGTACATGGGGCGCGCGAGGTCGATCCCCTTCTCCTTCGGGTTGAAGACGAGACGGCGCGTGTAGCGGATGCGGTCCTTCTTCCCGTTGCCGGTCAGGTTCACCAGCGCCCCGCCCCGCACCGGCGCCTTCCACACGTCCCAGTTGTCGAAGAGGAGCACGTGCTGGTTGTCGCTCGCCCAGCCTAACGGCTGTACCGGCGGGCGGTCGACGTTGTGGTCATCCTCGGTGTCGACGAACGTCGTCGGGGCCCCCGCCGTCAGGTTGCGCGTCGCCTTGGCCACCAGGTCGTACACGTGGTAGTGGCCGTCGTCGTAGTAGAGCGCCTTGGCACCATCCGGCGACGGCTGCCAGTTCCAGCGCGCACTCTTCACCGCCAGCGTCCGCGCCCCCGTCGTGAGGTCGATGACGTAGAGGTCGCGCCGCTGACCGCCGTCGATCGCATCGCGACGCTCGTAGGCCCGGCGATCGCTCCCCACGGCGAAGCGCTCGCGCGGGGTGAGCGTCACGTCGCGGACCTCATCGTCGGCGAGCCGGATGAACTTCCGCTCCGTCACGCGATACTCGGCGAGGTACGAAAACGTCTTGTCGCGCTGCTCCTCGACCTGCTGCTGCGATTGCAGCCGCGGGTCGCCCTTGCCATGCCAGATCACCAGCGAGGGGAGGTCGTCGTCGGTTCCACCGACCCCCGCCGGAGTCTGCATCGCCCCGGGGACCCCCGCCACCGGGCGCACGTCGGGGCGCGGCGTCTTGGAGTCCGGGCCGGTGCGACGCGTGGCAATCCCGAAAAAGAGCGCCGAGCGATCGGTCGCCCAGCGCGGGGCCCGATCGGGCGAGATCCGCATCCCCAGCGGAAAGCCGGTCGAGTCGGACGCCGCCGCATACGTCACCTTGCTCGGCGCCGCGACCGTGGCGTTAGGCCACCCCACCACCGCATACGCCGTGTCGCTGGCGGCGCTGTCCGGCCGCCCGCGCAGTGCCGAGAGCGCGAGCCCGCTGTCGCTCCACGCCAGGCGGCGATAGAGCGCCTTCTCGCTGTCGAGTGTGCGCACGACGTCGGTCGCCAGATTCCGCAGCTGCAGGCCGTTGCCGACGAGGTCCTTCGTCTCGCTCGACCACGCGAGCCAGGTGCCGCTGTCGTCGAGTGCAAACTCACCGACCCCTCCCACGGTGCTCAGCGTCCCGCTGCGCAAGTCGGCCAGGATCATCTCGGCGGCGTTGGTGCCCTCCGCGTTATAGCGATGCATCACGACCCAGCTCGGACGCTCGCCGGCGAAGGTCGCGCGACGCACCCTCTCGAAGTCGCGCTTCTCGCCCGTGGCGAGGTTCACCAGGACGGCGCCGTTCTGCAGCGGCTTCTTGTCCTTGCGGAGCTTCTTGGCCTCGACCGACTTGGGATACGTAGTGAACAGCGCCCACTTCCCGTCACCCGAGATCGCGAGCGGCGGCTCCCCTACCGCTCCGAAGCCGGCCGCTGCCGGTGGTTCGCCGATGGGGAAGCGCCACTCCTTGCCCCCGTCGGCGGTGGGGCGAATGATGACCTCGGCGTCTCCCTCGTTAGGGGCGAGCACGTAGGCGAACCACTTGCCGTCGAAGGAGGTGGTCGCGTTGCGAATCGTCTTCCAGAACGCGACGTCGGACGGGTCGAGCTCCCGCAATGGGCCGCGGGCGCCCGACGCCGCGGACGTGGTGGGCGTCCCCTGCGCGCGCGCGGCGACCGGCGAGAGGAAGGCGGAAGCGCCGGCCAGCAGCGCGACGACACGCGGCATCACCGCGCGACGGGAACGAGCGTACCACATGTGACCACCCCGGTTGGCATGACGACCAGCGATCGCCGGCGCCGATGACCTGGCGTCGGGGGCGCGCGCCCTGCCGCGCGCCCAACGGGCCCGGAGAAGTTGACGAGCGACTCGCGGAAGGACCAGAGCGAAGGGCGACAAACGACGGATGCCGGATGTCCGCCGGCCGGGGGACGACGCCGGCTAGCGCCGCCCCGCCTGGCGAATCGTCCGTCCGATCCCCTTCGCCTCGAGCGCGTCGGCCCAGAACGGCGAGTTGTTGTTGTCCCAGTTCACCAACCAATTGTACGTCAGGTTGGCCTCGCGGAGGGCCGCGGCGCGACGCGCATCCGAGCGTGGCGCGCGTGCGAGGAAGTCGGCATAGCCCTTGATCGCGTGATACATCTCGAAGCCGTCGCGAAAGTGCCGCCCGATGGCGCGCGTTTCGTCGTCGGCGCTCCACGGAAGAATCGGGTTGAAGCCGCGGTAAACCGTGTCGCCGACCGAACGCAGCCGCCAGTTGAGCGAACGGTACCAGACCTTGTCGTTCCCCCAGAACAACTTCCCGTTCTGGGCACGCATGTAGCGCGCGAAGGCAAGTCGACCGGCGAGCGTGCTGTCGGCCGCGAGCGGTTGGACGCGTCGCCATGCCGTGGCCTTCGTCGACTCGCG
>Ga0116177_10000752_pt1 | contig 24052 bp, 15 predicted proteins | sample AD_STIC10_MetaG_FD_89750 | JGI IMG/M metagenome (GOLD analysis project Ga0116177, IMG submission 89750) | Active sludge microbial communities of municipal wastewater-treating anaerobic digesters from USA - AD_STIC10_MetaG | ecosystem: Engineered > Bioreactor > Anaerobic > Digestate | place: USA... | reverse complement strand
GGCGGGCTTGCGCTCCATTAGGGTCCGCAACCAGGCGCCTGTCGCTGACGTGTTGTCGCCCGCCCGACGGATCACCGAAGTTGCGCCGACGACGAGCAGCTTTCTTAGATAGCCATCGCCCATTTTCGATATCCGACCGAGACGATCCTTGCCGCCAGAGGCGTTCTGACGCGGGACCAGCCCAAGGAACGCCGCAAACTCCCGGCCGGAGCGGAACAGATGCGGGTCCGTCACGGACGCGGCGAGCGCGGTTGCGGTGATGATGCCAACGCCGGGGATGGTTGCAAGGCGCTGGCTCGCCTCGGCCTGGCGATGCCAGACCAGCAGACGTCGCTCGAGGGCGTGGATCTGCACAGCCAACGCATCGAGCTGTTCAGCCAGCATCAGTAGAGCTGATCGAGCAAGGTCGGGTAGAACAGACCCTTCCGCGTCTCGGACCTGCTCGATGAGGTCACTCGCCCGGTACGCCCCCTGCGGCGCGATCATCCCGAACTCGGCGCAATGACCGCGGATGGCGTTGATCAGCATGGTGCGCTGGCGAACCAGCAAATCGCGTGTCCGGTGCAGCACCAGCACGCCCTGGCGCTCGGCGCTCTTGACCGGCACGAAGCGCATGGTCGGTCGGGTAACCGCCTCGCAGATCGCCTCGGCGTCGGCGGCGTCATTCTTCTGTCGGCGGACATAGGCCTTTACATAGCTCGGCGGCATCAGCCGCACGTCGTGACCAAGCGCGCCGATCTCCCGCGCCCAGAAGTGCGCCGTCGCGCACGCTTCCATGCCCACCAGGCAAGGCGGCAGACCTTCGAAGAACTTCAGCACCTCGGCGCGGCGAAGCTTCTTCCTGACGGCGACTGCGCCCCCTGCGTCAACGCCGTGAATTTGGAACACCGACTTGGCAAGATCGATCCCAATTGTGATAATCTTGATGGTGGACGGCTCCGGCTGTGGCGGTTGCTTCAACAACGACCACCCTATGGCGCATCGACGCCGGACACAGGGGCCGTCCACCCCATCAGACTAACGCTAACCAATCTCTGCAAAGGCCGTGGCTATTGGCTTGCGGGAGACCCCAATGACGCGAATTTAGTACAAGAGGCACGGCTTCCTGTCGGCCGTGATTCAGCATGCGGTCTGGCTCTACTTCTAACGCTCAGCCTGCGGGACGTTGAAGAGATGCTCGCTTGCCGCGGCATCTGCTGAACCGCGGAGCCTTGCGTGTACTGCGTGCGCGCTTGGAATCTGTCGGGAGCAGGGCGGTGGCGCCACCACCGCATGCTTGTCGAAGGGTCAAGAAAACTGCACCCAGTTAATCTGACAATCCTTCACCACAATCGCAGGCCGCTGCGTCCAAAAAATCGCGCATACAGTTCACGTACCCACATCTGGCGGCGAGAGCAGAAAATGCAGGAGTTCAAGTGTCGACGATCGGTAGGGTGCGGATAAACACCCGCGCAAGTCCAGCACCACGAATATGGTGTTTGCTGTTGTTGATGGCACCATGAGTATGCCAGTTGATTGGGAGCTGTTTATACAGGATGCCTTTCAGGAATGTCGGCCGATCGGCAAGACAAGCGCTGGCTAGCCATACGGCTGCCGCCCGGCATTCGAGTAGTCGACCTATTTCGGTTGGCCGTTGCGATCGCTGTAGTGCAGGCCACATTCTGGGTACTGCTCAATCCTGTCTTGTTCACGCGTGGGCACGCGCCACATACAGAATATGAGCTCGGCGGCTGGCAAGCCGCCAGCCTAGAATCCCCTGACGCTGCCGGACTTGCCGAGGCCGAGTTCGCTCCGATCGAGGGGCCCGGCTGGTATGCCTGCTGCGAGCCCGGCTATCAGGCGGTCCGCTTCTGGATCGACGTCCCGATCCCTCCCGCCGACGGGCTTGGTATCCTTCCCCAGATTTTCGCTGACAACTTCCAGGTGCTGGTGAACGGTCAGGTAGCCATCCAACGCGGCCGAATGGAATTGGGCCGCAACACGTACCACGCCAACGACCGGCGCATCGAGTTCATATCCGCGGGCCAGGTGCGGCCAGGGCGGAACCAAGTCGACTACATTATGGTGCGCGACGCGATGCCCTATTTCGACCTGGGCAATCCCATAGTCGGGCCATGGGGCGAGATCGAAAACGCCTACGCACTTCAGGCCTTCATGCTGGGGCCGTTCCTGGTGATCTGCATCGTCGCCGGATTCGTGCTGGCGGGCTTCGCGCTGGTCCTTGTGCTGCAGTCGGAGAACAAGGGCTTTGCGCTTGCCGTGTTCCTTCTGATCCTGTCATGGACGCTGAAGGCGCACTACTATTCCTGGTCTGAACCGCCTTTTAGCGGCAACGTTCGGTTGCTTTACTACTTCTGCGTCACGTCGGCCCTGCCGGTCGCCTGGCTCCACTTCGCTGACCGCTGGACGGAGCGGTCGATCGCATGGCTGGGGCCGGCTTGCCTCGCCGCACTTGCGGCTATGTCTGGCTTCTTCGCCTATGCGCTGTGGTTCATGCCAACCGGCGAAGGCTTCGATCTCGCGAGCGAAGCGCTCAACATACTGGGTTCTGTCTTCATGGGACTCACTGTCCTGCGCCTGCTCTGGCACATGTTCCGTCATGGCGACCAGCGCCACTGGGAAGTTGCGATCTTTTGCCTGATCGCACTGCTTGCTGTGCTCGAATTCGCAAACGAATTTTTCTGGCAGCAGACGACGGGCTACCTCAGCCGCACCGCGCCATTCCTGATTTTGGCGCTTGTCGTTGCATTCTTTGCGCGCAGCGTGCGGCTGTTTCGTTCCGCCGACCAGATCAATCAGGTGCTAGCTGGCAGGCTGGCCCAGCGCGAAGCAGAACTCTCCGAAGCGCACGCGCGCGAGCGTGATCTCGTTCGCTTTCAGGCCCACGCCGACGAACGCCAACGCATTCTTCGGGACATGCATGACGGCCTGGGAAGCCAGCTGATGTCCATGCTGCTCGCCGCCCGGCGCGGCGAGGTGAAGCCGGACAGATTGGCGGAAGGTCTCCAGTCGGTGATCGATGAGATGCGCCTGATCATCGCCTCGATGGATAGTGTCGGCGAGTCGCTGTTCGCGGCCCTCTCCCTGTTCAGGGACCGGATGACGCCGCGCATCGACGCGGCTGGCTTCACGCTTGATTGGGACGATCGCTATCGTTCAGACTTTCCCGAGTATGGGCCGCGGCCTACCCTGCAAGTCTTTCGAATTCTCCAGGAGGCGGTGACGAACGCGCTGAAGCATTCCGGAGGCGACAGAATCCACGTCCTGATCGAGCCGTCGCCCGCCGCCGACGGTGTCCGCATCACGGTCAGCGACAATGGTCTCGCGACGCGTGGCGCACAAGCTGTGCTGGCCGGCACCAGGCGGGGTCTTGCCAACATGCAGTCGCGGGCTGCCGCCATCGGCGCACGGATATCCGTCGTCCATTCGAATGAGGGCGTTACGGTGACACTCGACCTGCCGCCCGGCGACACAAGCCCTCACCCGAGGCGGATTTCAGCATGACCGCACCTGGACCAAGCCGGATCATGATCGTCGATGACGATCCGATCGTCTCTGCGCACTTCAACGACATTGTCAGGTCAAGCCCGAACCTTGAAGTGGCCGGCATTGCTTCGAGCCTGGCCGCGGCGCGACAACAGATAAGCTGCAAGCCGCACCTGACGTTGCTCGACGTAGGCCTGCCAGACGGCAGCGGACTGACCATCATCCCCGAGCTCAAGGCCAGCCATGCCACGCTAGTGCTGATGGTTACGACCTTTGGAGATCGCGAGACGGTCGTTGCAGCGTTACGCGCAGGAGCGGACGGCTACCTGCTGAAGGATTCGAATGCGGCGACGATCCTGGCTGGCATAGAGGCGACGCTCGCTGGCGGCGCGCCAGTAAGCCCGGCGGCCGCTGTCTACCTTCTGGATTCCCTACGGGCGCCTGAGGCCGCGCCGCAGCCGGCCGAAGGCGGCGTCTTCCTGACGCCGCGCGAAATTGAGCTGCTGAAGCTGTTCGCCAAGGGCGCCTCCTACAAGGAAGCAGCACGGACGCTCGAGATCTCGCCCCTGACCGTCGGGAATCATGTGAAATCGATCTACCGGAAACTCGCAGTCAATTCTCGCGGCGAGGCTGTCTATTCCGCGATGCGCTCGGGCCAGCTCAAGGTATGAAGCCTAGTTCCGTTGCGGTTTGAGACCGCTGCGCTTTGCGCTGACGAGTTCATTGAAACTGTAACAAATTCAATTGCCTGCCATATCTGTGGCGGTTGAGAGCCCCTGCTGCTCGAGAGATGGTGCCCACGACGACGAGGGCAGAGTAAGGGGTAAGGAACGTGGCGAACATCAACGGCAACAACAATGCAAACACGCTGACGGGGACCGCAGCCGCAGACACTATCAACGGGCGAGGTGGCAACGACACGCTGTTCGGCGGACTGGGCGATGACACCCTGATTGGCGGCTCTGGTGTGGATACCGCAACTTACGCTGGCGGCGCGGCCGTCAACGCCGACCTCACGCTCGGTTTGGCGACAGGCCAGGGCAACGATATCCTCATCGAGATCGAGAACCTGCGCGGTTCGAGCTTCAACGACACGCTCAAGGGCAATGCCGGAAACAACACGATCCAGGGCGGGGCCGGCGCCGACCTGATCATCGCGACCGCAGGTTTCGATACGCTTTCGGGCGGTGCGGACATCGACACGGTCGACTTTTCGGTCCTCACCAGCGGCATGAGTGCAAACCTCGCTACGGGCACCTATAGTTCCGCGTTCGGCTCTGGCCAGATGTCCGGGATCGAGAACCTGGTTGGCTCCTCCCAGAACGACACGCTGACGGGCAACAACGCCAGCAACACGATCAATGGCGGCCTCGGCAACGACATCCTGAATGGCGGGGGCGGTATCGACACGCTGAGCTATGCTGGTGTCCAGGCGCACAACTTCATCAACCTCGCAACAGGCGTCGTCACGCAGCAATGGAGCGCCCAGACAGTCGGCACCGACACCGTTTCCAACTTCGAGAACGTAATCGGCGGCGACTATAGCGATTTCATCCATGGCAATGCTGCGAACAACGTCATCAATGGCGGCGATTCCACCGACACGCTATACGCCTCCCTGGGCGTTGACGTCCTTGATGGCGGAACCGGCGCCAACGACACTGCGGACTTCAGCGACGTCTCGGTGGTGACCGCAAGCCTTGCGACGAACACCTACTCGATTGACGCCAACAATTTCGGAACGCTGGCGAACATCGACCATCTCTCGGGCAGCGCTGGCTCGGACACGCTGACCGGCGACGGGGCGAACAACTACCTGATGGGAGCAGCCGGGGCCGACGTGCTGGCTGGCGGGCTTGGCAATGACGAATTGTGGGGCGGCGCCGGCTCGGATCGACTGATCGCCGATGGGGGGAATGACTCTCTCTATGGAAACTATGATCGTCTGAATGGATTCGGCGACTATGCCGCCGACATCTTCGAGATCCGCACCAACGCCGGCTCGGTTACGATTGGCGATTTCGATCTCGGTGTGGACAAGCTCGATCTCACCGCCTTCGGCTTCGATCAGAACGGGATCAGCCCATACTGGACCGGATCGGCGACAGCCACCCCCACTTTCACCACGCTGACGCTGACAGGCCTAAACAACGAAGTGGTGACCATCAAGTTGCAGGGCGTTGGCGCCGGCCAGCCGCTGTCGGTGACCGACTTCATCGGGGGTAGCGCAAGCCTGATCCCCGCGCCGCTGCCCATCAACGGCGGCAATGGACAGTATGACGTTCACGTCCTGACACCCACCACCCAAACGTACACGATTGAAAACTTCGAGAACGGCCTCGACCAGCTTGACGTGTCCCAGATCGCTGGTTGGGACGGCTATCTCTCGACCACGCCGCAGGGATGGGTCACGTTCAACTTCATGGACAATCAGGGCGGGGCATTCTCCGTCACGCTCGAAGGCGTTTCGATTGCGCAGATCGATCCCAGCGACTTCATCATGTGAACGAAGGGAGAGCCCGTGTGGATCACCTCCACGCGGGCGACGGGCCAATGCGCTCCTCTAATGCAAGCCTGGAACTGACAAGGCCGGCCGGAGCGTTTGGCGCGCTCCGGTCGGCACTGTTCTGGGCGTTTGTCGTTTCTGGCTTCCTGAACCTGCTCTACTTTGCGCCGAGCCTGTTCATGATGCAGATTTACGATCGCGTGCTGCCGACCGGCGGATTGGCTACGCTGGCTGCGCTTTCGACGGCGGCGCTGGCGGCAGTCGTGATGATCGGCGTGCTGGACTGGGTGCGCGGCCGGGTGATGCAGCATGCAGCGCGCGAATTCGAGGCTCACCTTACCGGTCTGGCGGCCGCGGCTCAACTTCACGAAGCGACCGGCCATCCGGCCGATCAGCCGCCGCCGTTGCGGGCATTGGAGGCTGTACGCGGCGCTGTCTCGGGCCAGCATTTCCTGCCGCTTATGGATGCACCTTGGACACCCCTGTTCATCTGCGCCGCTGCGCTGATCCATCCCCTCATTGCTGCGCTGATACTGGCTGGGGTGGCGTTGGCGCTGGTCCCAGCGTTCTTCCAGGGACGGGGACAGGCGACCGAAAGCGGCTCGCTGATGCTGGGTGCGCAGGAGCATGAGTGGACCAGGCATGACGTTGTTCGAGCCCTGGGCATGGGACAGGGACTTGCCGCCCGCTACGAGCGCGCCCGGCTGATCACCCGATCCACGCATGCCGAAACGGGCGGCCTGTTCGCCTCCCTCTCCCGCGCCATGCGGATCGGCCTGCAGATGGCCGTCCTGGCGACAGGAGCCGTGCTTGCGATTGAGAAACAGATTTCGCCGGGCGCACTGATCGCCGTGTCGATCATGTCATCGCGCGCTCTTGGACCTGTCGAACAACTTGCGCATGCGTGGCGGCCCGCAACGGCGGGGCTCAAGGCGATGCGCACTCTCAAGGTTACGCTTGGACGCAGTGCAAGCCTGACGCCGCGTACGCAGCTGCCGAACCCATCCGGTCGGCTCGACTTCGAAGCGGTGGCCATCGCAGCCGCGGCCGGCGAGCGGCCCCTTCTCAACCAGGTCTCATTCTCTGTCGCGCCGGGTCAGGCGATCGGCGTGATTGGAGCCTCGGGAACGGGAAAGTCCAGCCTCGCGCGCGCGGCGGCAGGCGTGCTGACAGCCACTGAAGGCGTCATCCGCATCGACGGAACCGACATCACAAGCTGGGACGACGCGTGGTTGGGGCGGCACACGGGATACCTGCCGCAGGATATCGCGCTCTTTTCCGGCACGATTGCCGACAACATTTCGCGGTTCGAGGAAGTCGATCCACGGACTCGGACGCAACTCGTGGTGGAAGCTGCGCAGGCGGCTGGCGTCCACGATCTGATCTCGCGGCTGCCCCAAGGCTACGATACGGTGCTGGGCATGGGTGGGCGCGGCCTCTCGCACGGCCAGGCGCAGCGCGTCGCCCTTGCGCGCGCACTCTACCGGACGCCCGCGCTCCTGATCCTTGACGAGCCCAATGCCCATCTCGATGACGAAGGCGAAGCCGCACTCATCCGCGCCATCGACGCGGCCAAGGCGCGCGGCGCAGCCGTCATCGTCATCGCCCATCGCATGAGCGTGATGCGGGTCGCCGACAGATTGCTGGCTATTCGCGACGGCCGGATTGTAGACGTTCCACGGGAGGCGCTTGCGCCGCGCCGGGTCGTCTTCGGCGGCAATCGCACGGGATCCCAGTCCGCGGGACCACAATGACCAACGCTTGGGCCACTGCGGCGGAACTCCGTGCGGACGCTGTCAAAGCCGAGCGCGCCGGCCGTGGAAATGCGCTGGCGATTGGCCTTTCTGCGATCGCGCTCTTTTTCGGCGGACTTGGCGCAGCCGCTGCGTTTGTTCCGCTCGATTCTGCGGTCATCGGACAGGGATCGGTCATCGTCACGGGAAGAAGCGAAACCATCGCTTCAGTTACAGGCGGTCGCGTGCTCGCTGTGCTCGTCGCCGAGGGCGACGAGGTTCGCCGTGGCGACCTGCTTGTCAGGCTCGATACGCAAAAGGCTGCGGGCGAGGTGGCGGCGATGCAGGCGCGAAGGGTCGAACTCGAGGCGCAACGCGCCCAGCTTCTGGCGGCCGACGGCGGCGCCGAACAGATCCTCGCGCCGGGTGAGTGGCAGTCGCACACCTCGCCGGACGCGGCTGGCGCCCTGCAGCGCAGACAGTCGGAACTCGACGCTCGCCAGGCGTCTTTACGCGGAAGCCTGGAGATTCTCGACCAGCGCCAGGCGCAGATCGCCGAGCAATTGGTAGGTCTCGCGACCCAACGTGTTGCGGTGACCGATCAGGCGCAACTTGCCGATGAGGAGATCGAGACTGCAAAGGGCCTCATCGCCAAGGGGCTGACAACGCTACCGCGTCTCCGCCAGGCCGAGGGACTTCGCGCCCAGCTGACAGAACGGCTTGCGAGGATCGATGCGGAGTCTGCATCGCTCGGGGAGAAGCAATCCGAACTGGAGCTGGAGAAGTCGCGCCTTCGGGACGATGCGTCGGTGAAGACGCGATCACAGCTGTCGGACATCGATCGAACGCTGGCGGAGCTTGAGCCACAACTCGCTGCTGCCGAAGCAACACTCAGCGGCGCCGAGATCCGGGCGACGACTGACGGACGCATCTTGTCGATTGCCGTTCGAAATGCGGGCGATGTCGTCACGCCGGGGGAGCCCATTCTCGACATCGTGCCCGCCGCGCGAACGCTGCTGGTCGAGGCGCGCATCAGCCCCCGGGATGCCGATGATCTCAGCCCTGGCATGAGTGCGGAGGTGCGGCTCGTTGGCGTGGGTGGGCGGATGGCGCTCAGCCACTCAGCCCGCGTCGTGCGCGTGTCGCCGGACCGACTCGTTGACCCGCGGACAAACGAAGCGTGGTTCGACATGCAGCTGGAAGTGCCAGATTTCAAGAATAGCCCAGACCTTGCGGAAGCAATAAGGCCGGGCCTACCCGCCGAGATCCTGGTGTCTCTACGCAAGCGCTCCGCGCTCGACTATCTTCTCGAGCCGCTCAACCAGACCTTGTGGCGAGCGATGCGCGAACAGTGATGGGAATCGGAACCGCTGCTCCGCTGGGTGCCACCAGTCGTCCGATGCGGTCTGTCGAGCTTAGGGCAGGAGGGGCGACCAGTCGTCCGATAAGCGGCCTCTCGAACTGAGGGGTGCAGTAGGATCGTCGGGAACGAATTCGTGCTGCCTGCCATGCGGTGTTCCGCTAGCCGGTTTCTCGGATTCCCGGTTATCGGGAAAGCAGTGCAGTCGGTATCGACAATGAGACCGAAGTTGCGGCCACGAGAGACGCCGGCCCGAAATCGGGCCATGCGCGGTAGGTTCGGTGAGGGGAGAGACGCCAGCATGCGCCGAAGCGCCGCTAAAAGCGGGCTATTCGCGCTGATTTCCGGAACTGGTCGGGAGACCTAGGTCTGCCTGGCGGAGAGGGTGAGATTCGAACTCACGGTACGCTTGCACGTACAACGGTTTTCGAGACCGTCCCGATCGACCACTCTGGCACCTCTCCGCGGTCAGCGGGGCGGTATAGCATCCAAAGTATTAAGCGCAAGCGAGCGTTGACGAGCCGCCGCCGCAAGCTTGCGGAGCAGCTCCGCCCGTACCCCAAAGGTGACGGAATCCCCGCAAAATGATCGATTCCGTGTACTTGAACGTATGGCGTCCGTAGCCCGGCAGCGGGTCTCAGGCCGCCTTGCGGCTTGCCGCCGCGCCGTCCGTCCTTGCCTCCTTCCGCACCTCGTCCACCGGGCCGGTGATCAGGCGCGCCCCGCGCTGGAAGGTGAGGTAGCTCCACGTCCAGTCGAGCGAGACCGAGAAGCGGTTCCTGAAGCCGATCAGGAAGTAGATGTGCGCCACTGACCAGGTCAGCCAGCCAACGAACCCACGCAGGCTGAACAAGCCGAAATCCGCAATCGCGATCTTCCGCCCGATCGTCGCCAGCGCTCCATAGTCCTTGTAGGCGAACGCAAACCGTTTCGCGCCCGGCGTCTTCCTCAGTCGGGTCAGCAGCTTGCCGACATACTCGCCCTGCTGTTTCGCCACCGGCGCAAGGCCGGGCAGGGCCTTGCCCTTTGCGTCCTTCGCCAGCACGCAATCGCCCAGCACGAAAATCTCGGGATGCCCCGCAACCGTCAGGCATTCATAGACAGTAACGCGTCCCGCGCGATCGCCGTCCACGCCCAGCCATTTTGCCACGGGCGAGGCCGCAACACCCGCCGCCCAGCCCGCGCTCGCTGGCGGCGATGCTGCGTGTGTTCGTCGAGCTTGTGCTTGGCGTGGCTTCAACGCCCTGGATGCGCAGGCGCCATCAGGTCCGTGACTGGCGCACGGGCGTGGCGTCGACTGGTCTGCCCAGAGCGACAAGCCCGGAGCGTAAGCGAAGGGCAAGAGCGCCGCCTCTTCGCGGCGAGACGGAGGGGCATCGCGCAATGTGCACCGGAGAATCCCTGAGCCCCGACATCCGGGAGTCTGATCGCCCGCGTTCAGCTAGAACGCGCAAAATCCCAAGATTTCCTGAGCTCTGCGCGCACTCGCGTTTGGAGGCGCCGCCAAGTAATCTGGCGCAAAACCCGCGTCATTGCTAGCGTAAGGGCAGGGAGAGAAAAAATGACACAAGCCAGCCTCGTCCGCGGCGCCTCGGCGCCCGCGCTCCTCGAATACACGATCGGCGAAGCTCTGCTCCGCGCGGCCAAGAAATGGCCAAAGCAGGAAGCGCTGGTCTCTGTCCACCAGGGCATCCGCTGGACTTACGAGCAGTTCTCATTCCAGGTCGATCGGCTCGCCGCTGGCCTCCTCGCGCTCGGCCTCAAGACCGGCGACCGCGTCGGCGTCTGGGCGCCGAATTGCGCGGAGTGGACGCTCGTGCAATTCGCCACCGCCCGCGTCGGCATGATCCAGGTCAACATCAATCCGGCCTATCGGCTCAGCGAGGTCGAATACACGCTCAACAAGGTTGGCGTGAAAGTGCTCATCTGCGCCGAGAAGTTCAAGACGTCGGACTACGTCGGCATGATCAACGAACTCGCGCCGGAAGTTGCGACATCGAAACTCGGCGAGCTGAAATCGAAACGTCTGCCTGATCTTCGCGTTGTCGCGCAGATCGGTGGCCAGCCCGGTCCCGGCTGGATGGCGTTCGAGGAAATCTCCGCGCAGGCGACTGGAAAGCACGGCCTGCAGATTGAAGAGATCGCGCAGACGCTCGACCGCAACGATCCGATCAACATCCAGTTCACCAGCGGCACGACGGGTCTTCCCAAGGGTGCGACGCTCTCTCACCGCAACATCCTCAACAATGCGTACTTCGTCGGGCTGGGGATGGGCCTAAGGGAGGCCGATCGGTTGCTGGTCCCCGTCCCCCTTTATCATTGCTTCGGCATGGTGATGAGCAATCTCGCCTGCATCGTGCATGGCGCGACGATTATCTACCCGTCCGAAGGCTTCGATCCGTTGGCCGTGCTGAAGACGGTGCAGGCGGAAAGATGCACCGCGCTTCATGGCGTTCCCACCATGTTCATCGCCGAGCTGCAGCATCCGGACTTTGACAAGTTCGACCTTTCTTCGCTCCGCACTGGCGTCATGGCGGGGTCGCCATGCCCGATCGAGGTGATGAAGAAGGTCATCGACCGCATGAACATGCGCGAAGTCGGCATCGCTTACGGCATGACGGAAACCAGCCCTGTCTCTTTCCAGACGGCGATGAATGACCCGCTCGAACGCCGCGTCTCCACCGTGGGCCGAGTGCAGCCGCATCTCGAGGTGAAAGTGGTCGACGAGAATGGCGATATCGTTCCGCGCGGTCAGCCCGGCGAACTCTGTACGCGCGGCTATTCCGTCATGATCGGCTATTGGGACGATCCGGAGAAAACCGCTGAGGCCGTGGACGAAGGCGGCTGGATGCACACCGGCGACCTTGGGACCATCGACGAAGATGGCTATTGCAACATCGTCGGCCGCATCAAGGACATGGTCATCCGCGGCGGCGAGAACGTCTTCCCGCGCGAGATCGAGGAGTATCTTTTCCGCCACCCGAAGATCGAGGACGTGTCCGTCATTGGCGTCCCCGATCCGAAATTTGGCGAGGAAATATGCGCATGGGTAAAGCTGCGTGCGGGCGAATGGTCATCGCACGAGGAAATCGTCTCCTTTTGCAGGGGCCAGATCGCCCACTACAAGATCCCCCGCTACGTCAAATTCGTCGATAGCTTCCCGATGACTGTCACCGGCAAGATCCAGAAATTCGAAATGCGTAAGGCCATGATAGCGGAGCTGAGTCTGGTGGAGGCGAAAACGGCGTAAGCGCGCCGCAAACCTCAAGGCCCCGCGGGGCTGTTGCGCAGCCGTCGGGAATTCGCTTCTTCGCTTGCCAACGCAGCATCGCCCGCCACCGGACATCCCGGGTTCGGTAAGGCAAAGGCAGGATTGGTGATGAAGCCCTGATCGGTGAGCGCCTCAAGGAACGCGATCAGGTCGCCAACCTCGCGATCACTCACCGATTGCTTTAGGCGCTCATCGGCCTGATCGGCCAATCCAAAGTGATGTCGGATCGCATCGCTTAGCGTCGCCGCTTCCCCGTCATGCATGTAGGGCGCAGACAAAGCGACATTCCGCAGGCCCGGCGTGCGAAATTTTCCCGCGTCCTCCGGCTTCTGCGTAATGCGCTGGAGCCCTGCGTCCTTGCCATCGGCTGGGATCGCCAGCCGATGGAATGTCTCGACGGGTTTCCGGCCCGGTATCGCCGCATCGGTAAAATGCGGTCCTGCATGGCAGCTCGCGCACTGCTTCGAATCGAAAAGCGCCGCGCCGCGCTTGGCCTGATCCGAAATCGCCTTGAGGTCTCCGCGCTGGTAGCGGTCATAAGGCGAATCCAGCGACACCAGTGACCGCTGAAAGACCGACAGCGCCATGGTGATCGTATCGAGCGAGATCTCGCCCTGGCGCTCGGGGAAGGCCGCGCGGAAGAGTTGCGGATAGCAGGCCTGATCCTTCAGCCGCTGCGCCAACGCGCCTTCCGGCTTGCCGCCGAAACCCATCTCCACCGGCACAAAACCCTCGATCGGAATCAGCGCCTGATGCTCCAGCGTGTCGACATGCGGGCCGCCCCAGGTCAGCGACCTGAACCACGCGACATTGGCCAACGTCTGGATATTCCGCTCGCCCGGTGTTCCGTCGAAGCCTTGCCGCGTCTTGTTGGGATCGGTGAAGCCGCGCTTTTGCTCATGACACGTCGCGCAACTCATCGTGCCGTCCCACGACAGGTCGCCGTCGTAGAACAGCCGCCGCCCCAGCTCGGTCTTGATCGGCGTTGGCGGATTGTCGGACGGGTGGGGCGGGGCGAGATCCGCCCCCGGCCATGGCGCGCTTGCTTGCGGGGCAACCGAACTCACACACGCGACAAGCCAGGTCAGCGCCACGCTGGCCAGCGCCGTCGCAAACAGTGCGCGATTTCCGGAACGCCTCATTAGGGTTTCTTCGCCACCATGAGCTTCAGCCTCGGGTCGGCGTTGCCCGAGACCTGCAGCACGTGCACGCCGGGCTTCAGCGGGAAAACCACCATTTTGCGAATGCTTGTGCATTCCGGCCCGTGACCAAAGGTTGTCGGCTCGAGGGATTTGCCGTCCTCCAGCACATCGATCCATGCTGGCGTCGCCAATGCAACCACATAGGCGCCCTCTGTTTCAACCGTGAACGAGAACAGCCCGGCATGCGCCACCGATCCTCCCGGCTTTGCCGGCTGCACCGGCATGGCGACTTTCGGTGTGTTCAGCAGGCTCACCTCATAGCCTTTGCCCAGCGTGAGGGCGGCATGGGCCAGATGTTCGGCGCTGGGCGCGGTGGTGAGCGACGCCTTGCGATTCCAGCTCGAAAATCCCACGGGAAGCGATGCATCCATCGCGGCGCAGGCCGGTGCAGCAGGGATGGCGGGCGTTTGGGCAAAAGTCGGCCCAGCGATCATCAGCGCAAAGCCCACCGCGATCAGTCCACGCATGCGCGTCTCCCGACAACGTTATCTTTTGCTGTATATAACGGTTTGTTTGATGGCGGAAGTCGGATCGCTGCAACGTGTCCGATCATTGGGCGGTCCGGCCTCGTCGGCCCCCTCGCCATTGCGGCCGCGCCACGGCAGCGTCAAACATCGCCGAACCAAGGGACACGCGCATGCAGGCCGTCACCATCGTCGATCATCCGCTGATCCAGCACAAGCTCACGCTGATGCGCGACAAGAATACGTCGACCGCCGGCTTCCGCGCGCTGCTGCGCGAGATCGCCCACCTGCTCTGCTATGAAGTGACGCGTGATATCGAGCTGGAAACAGTCGCCATCGAGACGCCCATGGGGCCGATGGAGGCGCCGATCATCAAGGGCAAGAAGCTGGTGTTCTGCTCCATCCTGCGCGCCGGCAATGGCTTGCTCGACGGCATGCTCGATCTCGTGCCCGCCGCCCGCGTAGCGCATGTCGGCCTATATCGTGACCACGATACGCTCGAACCGGTCGAGTATTATTTCAAGGCGCCGGGTGAAATCGAGACGCGGTTGATCATCGTCGTCGATCCGATGCTCGCGACCGGAAACTCCGCAATCGCTGCTATCCAGCGCCTGAAGGATCGCGGCGCCCATCGGTTGCGCTTTCTCTGTTTGCTGGCTGCGCCTGAAGGCATCGCGAAGTTCACAGCCGCCCATCCTGACGTGCCTGTCTTCACTGCCGCGATCGACAGCCACCTCAACGAGAAGGGCTACATCGTCCCGGGTCTGGGCGATGCGGGCGACCGGATGTTCGGAACGAAATAGCTAGCGCGTGGTCGGCAGCCAGACGATCAGGAAGACCGTCGCCACGGCGATCGCGACGCCGAGCAGGAAACGCCACGCGGGCACAGGTGCAATACCTGACCGTGGTCCATCCAAGCCTTCAGCCTTGCGGCTTCCGGTTATCATCGGTCCGATCAGGTTGATGCGCTTGGCGACCAGATAGAACACGATCGCTGCTATGTGCAGCCCGATCAGGATCAGCAGGATGTTGAACGCTTCTTCGTGCAGATCACCCGCGTCCTGCGAGACCTCATAGCTGACATAAGGCGAGAGTGGGCCGGACTCGAGACCATCCGTATCCGATGCAAACAAGCCGAACCCGACCTGCGCGATCAAAGCCAGCAGGATCGCGATCACGCTCAACGCGCCGAGCGGATTATGCCCGAAAGTCGCGCGATAATCCGGCTTGAGCAGTTTGGCCGTGTAGCTAAGAATGGCGCCGGGTCCCTTGACGAAGCGCGAGAAGCGCGCCGTCTCCGGCCCGGCGAATCCCCAATACACACGGAACACCAGCAGCCCGACAATCGTCAGGCCCGACCAGTAATGCCACTGCATCTCGCCTTCCTCCGCCGTCCACCAGGAGAAGGCGACGAGGAAGACGAGCATCCAGTGAACCAGCCGCACCGGCGCATCCCACACCTTCTGTTTCGGTGTAGGCGCCCGCGAGGTGGAAGCGACGGTGTCGTCCGTCACTATTTGTCCCCGCGCTTACTTATCTTTGTCTTCCTCACGATAGACGTCGTGGCAGGCCTTGCACTTGCCGCCCGTCGCGCCAAACTGGGCCTTGAAGGCCGCTGCATCCGTGCTGGTCGCCGTCACCAGCTTGGCGGCTTCTGTCTGCAGATCCGCGAGCTTCGCATCGAAGTCTGCGCGTTCGGTCCAGACGTTGGCCTTGGCCTTGGTCTTGCCGGCCTCAGGCCCCGTCCCCGGCGGGAACCATGTTCCCATCTGGCCGGCATATTCGTTGACCTTCACCGCCGCCGCCGAAACAGCCGCCATATCCGGCGTGCCCAGCTTGGAGTTGTCGAGCATCACTTTGAAGTTCTTGCCGAGATCCTCGTAGTTGTCATGCCGCGTCTTCATGAATGCGACCGGATCGGCCGGCGTCTCGCCGATTGACGCCGTCGCCACAGGCGCAGGCTCCGGAGCCGGCGCTTCGGCAACGGGTGCTTCTGGCGCAGGTGTTTCTGGGGCAGGAGTTTCTCCGCCACAGGCCGCAAGGCCCAGGGCAAGTACGGCAGTCGCCGCGAACAGCTTCATCTTCATGTCGTCCGTCTCCCTCAAGACGTTGGTGGTTTTTATGTTGGGGCGACGCTAGGAACCGCGTTCCGACTCGTCAACTCACAGGCGAGAGCGCTCACGCAACTTTTGTCGGCTGACGCTACGAACTATCTAATCCACCCCGCCGTGATGGCGAGACGTGCAGGGCAAGGCGGTAAAGCGTGCAATCGGAGACAAGGGAACCGCTCAGTATTCTGCGGGAAGTCTTCGGCCATGCCGAATTCCGGGGATTGCAAGGTGAAGTTGTCAATCATGTAACGAATGGCGGCGACGCCGTCGTGCTGTTCCCGACCGGCGCAGGCAAGTCGATCTGCTACCAGGCGCCTGCCCTGTGCCGTCCTGGCGTGGCCATCGTGGTCTCGCCCCTCATCGCACTTATGCGTGATCAGGTCGAAGCGCTGCGCCAGGCCGGCGTTGCGGCCGCGGCCTACAATTCCGCGCTCACGCCCGATGAAGCGCGCGATGTGCGCAGCCAGCTTCTCGCGGGGAAGCTGAAGCTGCTGTATGTGGCGCCCGAACGGCTGAACACGCCGGGTTTCCAGTCGATGCTGCACGAAGCGACCATCAGCCTGTTCGCCATCGACGAGGCGCACTGCGTCAGCCAATGGGGCCACGATTTCCGCCCCGAATATCGTGAACTGTCTTCAATCGCGTCGAAATTCCCCGGTGTGCCGCGTATTGCGCTGACGGCCACGGCCGATCCCATCACCCGCGCCGACATCATCGAACGGCTCGCCTTGCGCGAAGCGAAGGTCTTTATCACCAGCTTCGATCGACCGAACATCTCCTACACAATCGTCCAGCGCGACAAGCCGCGTGAACAGCTGCTCGATCTTCTGAAGAAGCATCGTGACGCCAGCGGTATCGTTTATTGCCTGTCGCGCAAGAAGGTCGAGGCGACAGCAGAATGGCTGAGCGAGCAGGGTATTCGCGCGCTGCCCTATCATGCCGGCATGGATGGCGGCGCCCGCTCCCGCAATCAGGACGCTTTCCTCACCGACGATGGGCTTTGCCTTGTCGCCACGGTCGCGTTTGGCATGGGCATCGACAAGCCGGATGTGCGCTATGTCGCGCATCTCGATATGCCATCGTCGGTCGAGGCGTACTATCAGGAGACCGGCCGCGCGGGTCGCGATGGCCTGCAGTCGGACGCTTGGATGTGCTATGGCATGGCCGACGTCGTGCAGCGACGGAGCATGATCGCTCAGGGCAATGCGCCTGAGGAAATCAAGCGCGTCGAGAATAACAAGCTCAACGCTCTGCTCGGCATTTGCGAAACCACCGATTGCCGCCGCAAGGCGATCCTCGCGCATTTCGGCGAAGCCTATCCGGGAAATTGCGGCGCGTGCGACACCTGCCTCGCGCCGGTCGAAACGTGGGACGGATCTGAAGCCGCGATGAAGGCAATGTCCGCCATCTATCGCACCGGCCAGCGCTTCGGCGCCGGCCATGTCATCGATGTGCTGACGGGCAAAAGCAACGAACGCGCCGAACGTCTTGGTCATGACAAGCTCGGCGTGTTCGGCGTCGGGAAGGACATCGAGTCTCGTGTCTGGCAGTCCGTTTTCCGCCAACTCACCGCATCCGGGCTCGTCTATGTCGATCAGGAAGCGCATGGCGCGCTTAAGCTTTCGGAGGAAGCGCGCCCCGTCCTTCGCGGCGAGCAAAAGGTAACATTCCGCCGCGACCAGCCGCCCAGGCGCACAAAGAAGGAAGCACGCTCAACCAAGGCGACCGCAATGCCGGAAGAAGCGCAGTCGCTCTTCCAGCAACTCCGCGTCGCCCGCGCTCGCATCGCCAAGGCGCAAGGCGTGCCGCCTTATGTCGTCTTCCACGACACGACCCTGCGTGCGCTCGCCGAGGCCCGCCCACAAACGCTCGACGCAATGAGCGGCATCACCGGCATCGGCAAGGCGAAACTCGACCGCTACGGCGCGGATTTTCTCGAGGTGATCAAGGCGGCGAGTTGACCCGCGTGACGAATGCGTTCTCCAAGAAGTTCATGCGCTACGTTCACGCGCTTGGCATGGGACCTGAGTGCCGAGTTTCGGCATGCTTGCTGTCATGCAAGAAGACGGTCTCATCGTAGCGATCTACCGGATCGACGAACTGGAAAGCCGGTAGCTATGAAGCTCGCACGCTCGACCGGTCTCTGGATCGCTGTGCAAAGGGCGCCCCATGGAGGTGGAGCGCCCCGCCGATAAGGCCTCCTAGGATGATCCAGTGGCCAAGGCCAATCTACCACCGAGGGCCTTGGCGCTCAGTTCGATACAGAACAAAGCGCCCTAGTTATTTGGCGGTTCAGGTTCAAACCCTGAAGCCGGCACGAATGTAAGAAATTTCAGGCCAGCATCCTCCTGGCTCTTCGTTTTTCCGAGAGGAAATTCAAACTGAGGCACTACCATTTTCGAGTTGCGATTGACTCTTTTTCAGGTCTGAGTCGTTATAGAACAAAACAGGAACTAGACGGGAAAAAACCCTGTGACGAAGGCCGATCTGGAAGCATTGCGACGGGAGGTGTCGCGGTTAGAGCGGGGCTCATCCCCCGTTGTTTCCGGGCGTTTTTCCACGGGGTCGGCGAGCCTCGATGGAGTGTTGCAGGGCGGGCTGATGCGGGGCGCGCTGCATGAGATTTTCGCGGCTGGCACAGCAGCTGAACCATCTGCTTCAGGCTTCGCGGTCGCACTGGCTGTGCGGGCTTCGGAAGCGCGTCCCCTCGTCTGGGTGCGCCAAGATTTTGCCGGCATCGAAGCCGGCGAGATCTACGCGCCCGGTCTTGCAGAACTTGGCCTCTCGCCCGATCGCGTCATCCTCGTGCGAGCGCGAGATGGGCCAGCCGTGCTGAGAGCGGGCGAGGAGGCTGCGCGCTGTCCGCCGCTTGGCGCCGTGATCATCGAGCCGTGGGGCGCGCCCAAGGCGCTCGATCTCGTCGCCTCGCGCCGCCTCGCGCTCGCCGCCGCGCGATCGAACGTGCCGCTTTTCATGGTGAGGGCGGGTGCAGAGCCAGAGCCAAGCGCCGCGCTCACGCGCTGGCGTGTGCGTGCTGCTTTGTCGGCCGCGATGGAGGCGGATGCGCCGGGCAGGCCGGCCTTCGATGTGGAGCTGCTGCGCGACAGGGCGGGCGCGGGCGGACGTAACTGGATTGTGGAATGGGATCGTGACCAGCACATCTTCAAAGACATTCCGGCGCTATCTGGCGGCATGGTTTCCCTACCTGCCGGTGGATCGCATCATGCGAGACACGCACGACGAGCCGTCTGAGCTTCCGCTCGTCGTCACCGAAAAGGTGAAAGGCGCCCAGCGCCTCATGTCCATCAGTCCTGAAGCAAAGCGGGCAGGGCTCGCCATCGGCATGACGCTCGCCGACTCGCGCGCGCGCATTCCCGATTTGTGGGTCGAGGAAATGAATGTGCAGGCCGATGCTGTGCTGCTCGATCGTATTGCCGAGGATTGCGACCATTTTAGCCCCGCCGTCGTGATCGATGCGCCGGATGGCCTCCTGCTTGACATCACGGGCTGCGATCATCTTTTCGATGGCGAGGCGGAACTGCGCCGCATCTTCTCTCAACGGATGCGTCGCGCCAGCCTGCACGTCCGCACCGTGATCGCCAACGCACCTGATGCCGCCCGCGCGCTGGCCCGTTATGGGCGCACCGCCATTGTGCCGCCGGGTGAGGATGCAGCCGCCGTGCGCTCCCTTCCGATCGCAGCGCTGGGCCTTGAGGAAAGCGATCGGCTAGCGATCTCACGCGCGGGCCTCAAGACCATTGGCGCGCTGGCTGATCGGCCGAGCCTTCCTTTCGCGGCGCGATTCGGCGAACAGATGACGCTGCGCCTGCGTCGTATACAGGGGCTGGCCGATCCGCCCCTCGCGCCGCGCCGCGCCGTGCCGATGCTGTGGGTCGAGCGTCGCTTTCCCGAACCTATCGGCCGCATGGAGGATGTCGAAGCCATCCTCGCCGAGCTCGGCCAGGAAGCCGGCGCACGCTTGAGTGAGCGCCGCGAGGGCGGACGCGTGTTCGAGGCGAGTTTCTTCCGGGCCGACGGGGCCGTCCGCCGCATCATCATCGAGACGGGCCGTCCGATGCGCGATGGGGCCACGCTGCTCAGGCTGTTCCGGGAAAAGCTCGACGCGCTGGCCGACCCCATTGATCCAGGCTTCGGGTTCGATCTCATCCGTCTTTCGATTCCCCATGCCGACCGCTTTGACGCTCTGCAACCCGGCCTCGATGGTCACGCCGTCGAAGCAGACGCAGTCGCCGATCTTGTCGATCGTCTTTCGATCCGCTTTGGCGCCGCCCGGGTCATCCGTTTCCTGCCTGAAAACACGCACGACCCCGATCGCGCCGCCCGGGCGGTTCCCGCCAGCTTCAATCCCATGACGTCCGATGTCTGGCCCACGCCAGAGGCAGAAGAGCCTCCGCTTCGCCCGATCCAGATGTTCAATCCGCCTCAGCCGATCCGCATCACCATGGTAGAAGTGCCCGATGGTCCGCCGCGCAAATTCGCCTGGCGCCGTCGCGAATATGATGTCGCCCGTGCTGAAGGTCCCGAGCGCATCGCCCCCGAATGGTGGCGCAAGCCTGGCGCGCCAACCCGTGACTATTATCGCGTCGAAGACGCCGAAGGCCGCCGCTTCTGGCTTTTCCGCGCCGGCTCTTACAGCCAGGAAACGCCCCAGCCCGACTGGTTCATGCATGGGGTGTTCGCATGAGCGGGCAAGAGGAGGCGGCCAATGTCGTCGGATTTCCAGAGCGGGAACGAACGCCGTTCGGTCCCGCCAAAACGCTCTATGCGGAACTCGTAGCCGTCACGAATTTCTCTTTCCTGCACGGCGCTTCCCCAGCGAAGGAAATGGTGCTCGCTTCGCTGATGTTGGGTTACAAGGGGCTGGGAATTGCAGATCGTAACACGCTGTCGGGCGTCGTGCGTGCGTGGGCGGCGCTCAAGCATATCCGCGAAGATGGTCTGCCTGCGCCCGACAAGGTGAGAGAAGGCGGCTCGCCCGGCGAACACAGTTGGAGGCCCCATCCGGATGAAGAAGAGCTCAAGCAGTATCGTGAAGAGCTGCAAAAAAGAGCCCACGCTTTCCGCCTTGTCGTCGGCGCACGCCTAGCTTTCGCTGATGGAGCCCCGGACATCATCGCCTATCCTGAAAACCGCCACGGCTGGGGCCGTCTCTGTCGTCTTCTCACGACGGGCAACATGCGTGCGAAGAAGGGCGAATGCTTGCTCACGCTTGATGATCTTGCTGTTTATTCGGACGATCTGCTTCTCATCGTGATGCCGGGCGACAGGCTGGACGAACTCGACAGCGTGCTGGCGCGCGTTCGCGATATGCGTCCTGGCGCCGTCTGGCTTGGCGCTAGGATGATGCGTCGTGGCGATGATGCGCGGGGCTTGGCAAAGCTTAAGCGTATCGGCGCCGCAGCAGGCGTTCCTCTCATTGCCACGAACGATGTTCTCTATCATTCGGCCAAGCAACGCGACTTGCAGGACGTCATGACCTGCATTCGCGCCGGGGTAAAAATCACCGAGGCTGGAAAACTGCTCGAGGCGAATGCGGAGCGTCACCTTAAACATCCACTCGAAATGAAGCGCCTTTTTGCAAAGGCTCCGGAGGCGATCGAGCAGGCGCTTGAGCTTCTTGCGCGCATAGAGTTCGACCTTGGCGAACTGAAATACGAATACCCTGACGAACCTGTTCCGCCGGGGTGGAATGATCAGGAGTATTTCGAAGACCGTACTTGGTTTCACGCGCACATGAAGTATCCTGATGGGATACCTGAAAAGGTCTCGAAACAACTTCGCGAAGAGCTGGAATTCTACAAGCGTCACAACTACGCGCGCTATTTTCTCACGCTCTACGACATCGTCCGGTTCGCCAAGGATAAACGCATTCTTTGCCAAGGGCGGGGATCGGCAGCCAATTCTGCTGTCTGCTACGTGCTCGGCATAACATCGGTCGACCCGAATGTTTTTGATCTCCTGTTCGCGCGTTTCATGTCCGACGAGCGCAAGGAGCCTCCCGACATTGACGTCGATTTCGAGCATGAGAGGCGCGAAGAGGTCATTCAGTACATTTATGAGCGATACGGTCGGCGCCGTGCGGGCATCGCCGCCACCGTGATCCATTACCGTCCTCGCAGCGCCATGCGCGAGGTCGGAAAGGTATTTGGCCTGACTGATGACGTGACGGCGCGCCTGTCCGGCCTTGTGTGGGGAAGTTGGGGCGAAGCGCTTCGCAAGTCCCAGTTACGTCAGGCCGGACTGGATGATGAGAATCCTGTGCTTCACCGAGCGCTGGAGTTTGCTGGCCGGCTTTTGAATTTTCCTCGGCATCTATCCCAGCATGTCGGCGGCTTCGTGCTGGCGCGCGACCGGCTGGATGAGCTTGTACCGATCGGCAATGCCGCCATGGATGGCCGCACCTTCATCGAGTGGGACAAGGAAGATATCGACGAACTCGGCCTGATGAAGGTCGATATTCTGGCGCTCGGCATGCTCACCTGCATTCGCAAGGCGTTTGATCTGATCCATGCTGCAGGCGGCCCACGGTACGGGTTGCAAGATCTCCCCAAGGAAGATCCGGCTGTCTACGACATGCTGTGCAAGGGCGATTCCCTTGGCGTGTTCCAGGTGGAAAGCCGCGCCCAGATCAGCATGCTGCCACGCATGAAGCCAAGAGAGTTCTATGACCTTGTGATTGAAGTCGCCATCGTCAGGCCCGGACCGATTCAAGGGAACATGGTGCATCCCTATCTTCGCAGACGGAATGGAGAAGAGCCTGTTGATTTCCCGTCGCCTGCTCCAGAATTCGGCAAGGCCGATGAGCTCCAAGACCTTCTGAAGAAGACATTCGGCATACCTCTCTTTCAGGAGCAGGCGATGAAGTTGGCAATTGTGGCTGCTGGCTTCTCGCCTGAGAAAGCAAACAAGCTTCGACGCGCCATGGCGACATTCCGAAACGTCGGAACAATTCATACACTTGAGACGGACATGGTCGAAGGCATGATTGGCCGCGGATACCAGCGCGACTTCGCCGAGCGATGCTTCCAGCAAATCAGGGGCTTCGGATCCTATGGCTTTCCTGAAAGTCATGCCGCTGCCTTCTCGCAGCTCGTTTATGTGTCTTCCTGGATCAAGTACTATCATCCGGCCGTCTTCGCGGCTGCGCTGCTCAACTCCCAGCCTATGGGTTTCTATGCCCCCGCGCAGATTGTCCGGGATGCTCAAGAGCATGGAGTTGAAATCCGCCCCGTTGATGTGAACTACAGTCACTACGACAACACGCTTGAGCGCCGCCATGATGGCGCCGTCGCAGTGCGGCTAGGCTTTCGCCAGCTTGATGGCGTGAAGGAGGTTGAGGCGAACGCTCTCGTCGCGCGCCGAGGGGCGGGATATGCCAGCGTATCCGACATGCGTGAGCGCGGGCGTGTATCCTCGCCATTCCTACGCAAGCTTGCGGATGCGGATGCCTTCCAGTCGCTTCGGCAGGACCGGCGCGAGGCGCTGTGGGATGTGCGGCGCCTGCCGGATGATCATGTCTTGCCTTTGTTCGCAGCGGTGCAAGCGCGTGAGCTGGGCGAGGAACCGGACGCCAGCCTGCCGCCCATGCCTCTCGGCGAGCATGTGACGGCCGATTACCAGACCGCGCGTCTTTCCCTGAAATCCCATCCGATGCAGATCCTGCGGCCGCTGTTTCAGCAGGAGGGCATTCTGACGTGCGCGGAGACATCGGCGATGCGGAATGGGCGATGGGTGCGCACCGCGGGAATCGTGCTGGTGCGGCAGCGCCCCGGCGAGGGCAAGGCAATCTTCATCACGCTGGAGGACGAGACCGGCATCACAAATGCGCTGCTGTGGGCGCGTGATTTCGAGAAATTCCGCGCGCAGACGATGGGCGCGCGGCTGATGCTGATCGAGGG
>Ga0116177_10000750_pt1 | contig 24061 bp, 17 predicted proteins | sample AD_STIC10_MetaG_FD_89750 | JGI IMG/M metagenome (GOLD analysis project Ga0116177, IMG submission 89750) | Active sludge microbial communities of municipal wastewater-treating anaerobic digesters from USA - AD_STIC10_MetaG | ecosystem: Engineered > Bioreactor > Anaerobic > Digestate | place: USA... | reverse complement strand
GACATCTAGATTCATGGGATAATTGCAAAGGTGCTCACGATGATGGTGCCGGCATTGTTCAGTCGATTCAAATCATCAAAACTTTGAAGGCATTGAACATGCAACCAAAACGTACCATTCGTATCATCGCTTTCATGAATGAAGAAAATGGTTTACGCGGAGGAAGAACGTATGCTGATAATGTCGGAACAAAAAATGAAAAGCACGTTGCAGCAATTGAAAGTGATGCCGGCGGATTTCTACCTTTAGGTTTTGGTTTGAATATGCCAAAAGATAAGAAGGCAAAAATCAAAAAGTGGGCACCGCTATTTTTAAATTACGGAATCTATAATTTCTCCGGCGAAGGCGACGGTGCAGACATTAGTGCTCTTGAAAAGCATAACATACCTTTGATCGGCCTGCATGTAAACTCTCAACGCTATTTCGATTATCACCATGCTGCATCTGATACAATCGACAAAGTAAACAAACGTGAATTACTTCTCGGGTCCGCAGCTATGGGATCGTTGGCATTCTTGCTTGCCGAATATGGTTTAAATTAGCGAATAACGAATAATTTTCTGCGGTTATTCTGCGTCTTCTGCGTAATTCTGCGGGAGAGAAAAACACAGGTAAACATTAAGTCCGCAGAATGTACAATGTTACATAGCTAAAATTACATATCTGCTACTACTTACCACTTACCACTCACCAAAAATTGACCCCCAACATCCCCGAACTCCTCTCCACACTCCCCGATAGCCCGGGAATCTATCAATTCTACGATAGAGAGGGAATGTTATTGTATGTCGGGAAAGCAAAGTCGCTGAAGAAAAGAGTGAGTTCGTATTTTCAAAAGGAAGTTCATGAGAATGGTAAGACAACAGTGATGGTCCGCAAAATAGCCGACATCAAAACACTTGTCGTCGCTACAGAAATGGATGCTTTGCTTTTGGAAAATAGTCTCATCAAAAAGCATCAGCCGCGTTACAATGTAAATCTGAAAGATGATAAAACCTATCCGTGGATCTGCATTAAGAACGAAAAATTTCCCAGGATTTTTATCACCAGACAAATGATCAAAGATGGTTCTGAATATTTCGGACCATATACTCCGGTGAAAATGATCCATACATTGTTGGATCTGATTGGTCAGTTATACAAATTGAGAAATTGTACTCTTAACCTGACCCCTGAAAATATCGAAAAGAAAAAATTCAAAGTCTGCCTGGAATATCATATCGGAAATTGCAAAGGTCCATGTGAAGGACATCAGACAATGGACGATTACGATCAGACGATAAAAGAAATCCGTCTCATCCTGAAAGGAAATATCAATAGCGTAATTCAGCATCTGAAAAATCTGATGAACTATCAGTCGTCACAATTTTTCTATGAAGAAGCTCATATTACAAAAGAGAAAATCGAGTTACTGGAAAAATTCAAAACTAAATCGGTTGTTGTAAATCCGTCAATTCATAATACTGATGTTTTTAGTATCGTAACAGAAGAAGATTCTGCATTCGTAAACTTTTTACGCATCATGAATGGTTCTATCATTCAGGGACATACATTGGAGATCAAAAAGAAATTGGATGAATCGCCTGAAGAACTTCTTGAAATAGCCATTGCCGATCTTCGTACTAAATTTAACAGTGACGCTAGTGAAATAATTGTTCCTTTCGAAATACCAACACCATTAGAAGGCGTGACTTTTACTATTCCTAAGATCGGCGACAAGCGCCATCTGCTTTCTTTGTCAGAGAGCAACGTGCGCAATTACATCCGCGAACGTGACTTGCAACTCGAAAAACAGAATCCGGAGAACAAAGTACTTCGCCTGATGGAGAAAATGCAAAAAGGTCTTCGTCTCACGGAACTGCCAAGACATATTGAATGTTTCGACAACTCAAACATTCAAGGTGCTTATCCGGTTGCTGCCATGAGCGTATTTAAAAATGGTGCACCATCGAAAAAGGATTACCGCCATTTTAATATCAAGACCGTCGAAGGTCCCGACGATTTTGCCTCAATGGAAGAAGTTATTTATCGTCGTTATAAACGAATGCTTGACGAAGCACAACCACTTCCGCAACTTATCGTCATTGATGGAGGCAAAGGTCAGTTGAGTTCTGCAATGACCAGTCTGGAAAAATTAGGATTGGTCGGCAAGATGGCTGTTATCGGTATTGCAAAGAAATTGGAAGAGATCTACTATCCGGGCGATTCAGCACCTTTGTACATCGACAAAAAAAGCGAAACGTTGCGGATCATTCAGCAGTTGCGCGATGAAGTACATCGTTTTGGAATAACACATCATCGAAATCGCAGAAGTAAAGGCGTAATGAAAACGGAACTTTCCGATATTGTAGGAATAGGTCAATCTACTGCCGATGAATTATTACGCGAATTCAAATCAGTTAAGCGGATAAAAGAAGCCACACAAGATGAACTGAAAGCTGTGATTGGAAATTCACGCGCTGAGAAAGTTTATACCCATTTTCATCAAACCGGCTGATAAAATCGCCTAAAAATCCTGACCAATATCACGTTTTACACTTGTTTGTTCAGTAACTTTGTAAAAGACCATTAATTATCAAAAAAAGACAATTTTAATCAGATGAAAAAAATACTTGTAACCACCGATTTCTCTGCAAACTCCAAAGCCGGATTAAAGTTCGCAATTCAAATGTCTTTACAGGAAAAAGTGAAACTCACATTTTTTCATTCTTACTATCTCATGCGCCCTACTTCTTGGGGTAATGAGAAGTTTAAGGCTTATGAAAAAGAAGAAGTTTCCAAGTTGCAAAATCAGTTAGCACATTTTGTTGGCTCGGTTTATTCGAGTATGGGTGTGAGTTATAAAAGTGTTGAATGCGTGTTAAGCGAAGCTGTGAATGTTGATAATAACATTCGTGATTATGCTCACAAGAATAAGTTTGATTTTATTTGTATCAGTACTCGTGGGGCAGGGAAGATCAAAAAAATATTTGGAACAAATACTTCTACCGTCATTAAAAGTTCAAAAGTCCCTGTGATATCTGTTCCATCTAATTATAAGGTCGAAAAACTTACGGATATTTTATATGCTTCCGATCTTGAAGACCTTGATAAGGAGTTAAAAATTGTATTGGAATTTAATAAATCGTTGAAAGCAAAAGTAGAGCTATTGCATTTTGATTTTCCTGCAGAACTTCAATTGAAGGAAAAAATTATGACAGATGCAAAGAAAAAGTATTCAAAACAGCGCATCAATTTGCATTTGGCTAATGTAAATATCTCACAAAGTTTTATTGACAACATGGAATTGGCAGTCAAGAAGTCACGCCCTTCACTGTTGATCATGTTCCGCCATACTAAGAAAAACATCTTTGATAAAATATTTGTACCAAGTTATTCTGCTGAGTTTTCTTTTTCTTCGAAAGTTCCTTTGTTGGTATTCGGTAAGAGCTAGGTAAGATGCTGGAAATTCCAAAAACACCGATCAATTTTAAATCGCACCGGTCACTATCAACACTGGTGATTTTGGAGTATGCCGTATTAATTTCCTTCCTACTTTATTTTGGACGATCCCTTTTTATACCATTGAGTTTTTCAGTCCTTATAAGCTTTGTACTTTATCCGATTTGTAAGTGGCTCGAAAAAAAAGGTGTTAACAGAAGCATCGCAATTTTTATTTCAATGCTTCTATTAACTATTATTCTTGGTGCGATAGTATTTCTCTTAATTAACCAATTATTAGCATTCTCGAATGAATGGGGGTCATTAAAAGCAAAACTTTGGGATTCTATTCATCAAATGAGCAATTTTTTTCTTGATCGGTTTGGTATTTCCATTGAGAGACAGACGAACATGATCAAGAACATGGAGGATAATTCCGGAAGTCAGCTTTTGCAACTACTTAGTGGTACTGCAAGTTCAGTTTCTGCAATGTTATTCTCTTTGATAATGGTCCCACTCTTTGCAGCATTGATACTTTTTCAACGGAGCATGCTTGTTGCTGTCATATACCGGATATTTTCAAATGAAAGCAAAGAGAAAATCTATGAAATACTTGTAGAGACGATTCATTCATATTATAATTTTATAAAGGGTATGCTTATCGTTTATCTGATTGTAGGTATTTTGAATAGTGTAGGACTTCTCATTCTTGGAATACCACATCCCTTTCTTTTTGGTTTCATTGCAGCTGTGTTAACCTTTATTCCTTATGTAGGAATTATCATAGCATCACTTTTACCAATATCTGTTGCGTGGATAACTTACGGCTCATTCTGGTATCCTTTGGGCGTAATTATCGTTTTTACTATTGTGCAAGTTCTTGAAGCAAACATAATCTTTCCTTTCGCTGTCAGCAGTCGGTTGAATGTAAATACACTTGTTGTTCTTATCGTAATCCTGGCCGGTGGAATCATATGGGGTGCTGCAGGCATGATATTATTTATCCCATTTTTAGGAATTGCAAAGTTGATCGCTGATCGAACTGCAGGACTTGAGACGCTTTCAATTCTTCTTGGAAATGGAACCAAGCAGAAGAGTTAAATTTTATTCAAGTAATTTTACCTAATTTTGAATTGACAGATCTTTTTTTCAAATGATCAATTGCGGCTGTCACAATCTACCGAATATATGAAAAAAGGACTGAGCCAGGCACAAGCAAATGAGTTGTTACTAGAACATGGTCATAATGAATTACCATCATCTCAGCCAAAAAGTCTCTGGAAGATTGCATTCGAAGTGATGAAGGAACCGATGTTCCTTTTATTGATTTCCTGCGCCGTACTTTATATGATTTTGGGCGATTATAGAGAAGGAATCATTTTACTCTCAAGTATCTTCATCATCATTTTTATTACTTTTTATCAGTATCAAAAAACAGAAAAGGCTCTTGACGCTTTGAAGAATCTTGCTTCACCGCGAGCTTTAGTAATCCGCGATGGTGTCGAGGTCAGAATTCCGGGACGCGAGGTGGTTCCCGGTGATTTGATGGTGGTTAATGAAGGCGACAGAATTTCAGCGGATGCTATTCTTATTGAGTCATTAAATCTTTCTGTCGATGAGTCAATGCTCACAGGCGAGTCTGTTCCGGTTTCGAAAAAGATTGCAGTTGATCCATTGGATTCTTTGCAGCAATTGTTTAGCGGTACTTTGATCGTTCGCGGAAAAGGATTAGCTAAAGTTGTGATGACAGGAACAAAAACAAAGTTTGGAGGAATTGGAGCATCATTGCAAAAAATAGTACAGGATGAAACAAGGTTGCAAAAGGAAATGAAATCATTAATTAAGGCGTTATTTATAATTGGCGGTTTTGTTAGTATTGGAGTTGTTGCAGCATTTTATTTTACAAGAGGAAATTTTATTCAGTCATTGTTAAGTGGACTCGCTTCTTCAATGGCAATTTTGCCTGAAGAATTTCCTGTCATTCTTACCGTATTTCTTGCATTAGGTGCATGGCGCCTTTCTAAAATAAATGTCCTTACCAGATCTTCTTCTGCAATTGAAACCCTTGGATCTGCAACTGTTTTATGCAGTGACAAAACCGGTACCATCACTCAAAATAAAATGGAAGTGGTTGCTTTGTTTGATGGTAAGAGTATTATTGATAAAACGAACTTTCAAACAAAGAAAGATTCTATCGTCGACCTTGTTGTTGCGGCCAGACGAGCTTCAGTCGACGATTCTATTGATCCTATGGAGAAAGCTATTTTTACGGCGAATGATTTATTTGGTCATCCGAAAGAAGTAAAATATGTGCTTGTCAAGGAATATCCTTTTAGCCATGAGTTGACAGCTATGACTCGAATTTTCAAAAATGAGGAATCAGGCGAATTTTATATTTCTGCTAAAGGCGCACCGGAAACAATTCTGAGCTTATGTAAAGAAACAGATGGAACTAAAAAGTTGTATCAAGAAGCAATTCAGAAAATGGCTGAACGTGGACTTAGAGTAATTGCTGTTGCTCTTGGGACAATGCGGGATAATTCTATACCGGAGAAATTGACAGAGCTGAATTATCAATTTTTGGGACTTGTAGGTCTTGAAGATCCAATTCGACCGGAAGTTCCAAATGCTATTAAAGAGTGTAAAGAAGCCGGAATTAAAGTAGTAATGATCACCGGCGATTTTCCAATAACTGCAAGAAGTATCGGGAAGCAAATAGGTTTGTCGAATGAAGGCGAAACAATGACCGGCGATGTACTTGATAAATTGAGTGATGAAGAACTACGTACAAGAATTGAAAATGTGAACATCTTTGCGCGAGTTGTGCCGGAACAAAAATTGCGTATTGTAAATGCATATAAAGCAAATAATGAAATTGTAGCAATGACGGGTGATGGGGTAAATGATGCTCCTGCATTGAAAGCGGCACAGATTGGAATTGCTATGGGAAATAAAGGTACCGATGTAGCCAGAGAAGCATCTTCCCTTGTTTTGCTTGACGATAATTTTGCATCTATTGTTTCAGGGATCCGTGCAGGAAGAAGGATCTTTGATAATCTCCAAAAGGCAATGAGTTATGTTCTTGCAATTCATATCCCAATTATCGGTCTCGCTTTTCTTCCTTCATTTATAGTTTCACTTCCTATCCTTTTAATGCCTCTGCATATCGTGTTCATGGAATTGATCGTAGACCCTGTCTGTTCAATTGCATTTGAATCCGAACAAGAAGAAAAAGGAATTATGAATCGTAAACCGCGAGATCCGGATGACAAATTTTTTGGATCAAAGAGAATTTTGCGAAGTGTCCTTCAAGGAACTGTGCTGCTTGCAATGGTGATGATCGTTTATTTCTTTTCTATCGACGAAGGCCATACAGAAGGCGAAGTAAGAGTGATCACATTTACATCACTCATCTTAGGAAATATTTTTCTGATCATTACTGACCTTTCTAGAACGAAAAGTTTTATCTCTGTTCTTCTTGAAAAGAATTCTACAATACTATTAATTTTAACGATTGCTTTGATAATGTTATTTATGATCATCACAGTGCCTTCTTTGCAAGTAGTGTTCAGCTTCGAATTACCTGGCTATCGTCATTTTATTCCACCATTAGTTGGAGCTTTCAGTATGCTAATGGTCTTTGAAATTGCAAAGTTTATCAGAGTGAAAAATGCAGGGATCAAATTTTAACACTCTGTTGACATATTGCTTGACCTGATTAGACTATTTTAGCGTTGATTGAACTAAAAAACGCAAAAATGAAAAACTTGTTGATCTTTATTTTATTGGTGCACATTTCCCTAATTTATGCACAAGCTGAGACTGGAGAAATCGTTTCTTCAAACGATACTTGTAAAAACATAGATCTTTATCTTTCAAAATTGTCAATGGAGAAAAACTTTTCCGGTGGACTTTTAATTGTAAAAGACGGTAAGAAGATTTTCAGTAAGGGTTATGGATGGGCAAACAAGGAAATGAAAATTCCATTTTCATCGAACACTATTGCTTCAATGGGAAGCATAACAAAAGCTTTTACTGCGAGTGCAATAATGAAGTTAGTTGAAGCGGGAAAAGTTTCAGTTGACGATAAATTGAAAAAATATTTTCCGGATGTTCCTGCTGATAAATCAGAAATAACTATTCATCAACTACTCACACACTCTTCAGGGTTTAGTGAATTTTTAGAAAAGGATGGTGGCGACTATGAAAAGGTTACAACGCCGGAATATCTGAAACGGGCTTTTGAACAACCTCTTGCTTTCAATCCTGGTGCAAAAGCCATCTATACAAACGTAGGAATGAGTATTCTTGCTATCATCATCGAAAAAGTTTCAGGTTTGGACTATGAAGAATATTTAAAACAAGAATTGTTCGATCCAATTGGTGTAAGAAGAATCAGTTATTGCTATCCTGAATTGAATACTGATACTATCGCACATGGTTATGAAAATGGAACAGATTGGGGCACTCATCAGTCGCATTTCAAAAATGCAGGCGGCGGACCGTATTGGAATCTGAAAGGTAACGGCGGACTGGAAGCTTCATTGAATGATATGTACACTTGGGTGAATGCAATTTCATCAGCAAAAGTTTTAAAGGAATCTACGATACAGACCATGTTTAAAAGGCATATTGTTGAGGAAGGTATGGATGGTAATTATTATTTCGGTTATGGTTGTAATGTTTCAAAAAGTAGAAGAAATACCGATATAATTGACAATGGTGGCAGCAATGGAATTTACTATGCACGTTTGATTCGATTGCCTGAAGAAGGAGTAGTGTTTTACATGGTGACAAATGAAAAATCTGCAAATACGAACAAAGTTCTCCCAAATATTACTCAATTATATTTTCAAGGAAAGATCGTTCAGGATGCATTTGAAATGCAATCAGGTTTTGAGTCACCGGTAAGCGAAAAAATATTTAACATTATTCGGGGAAACAATCAAATTAACCTGGACGACACACTTCGAAAAGCGAAAATTGTTGTGAATGATGATATGGAATTGTATGAAGTAGGAAGAAGATTTGTCGACAATGGAAATACCGAGGCGGCGTTTTGTCTGTTTAAATATTTTACAGAAAAATATCCTGAATTAGTTGTTGGATGGAATGAACTCGGTGAAGTCTATGAATTAAAGAATAATAATCCCGAAGCAATCAAATGTTATACAAAAGCACTTGTATTGCGACCTGAAAACCCTAGAGCAACAAGTAATTTAAAAAAACTTTCAAAGAAACAATAAAAAAAGTCCCGCAGAATTTCGCAGAAGACGCAGAATATCCGCAGAAAAATTCCGTGGTCTCATTGTGTCCCGATAGCTATCGGGATTGTGCTCTTAGTGTTTTAATTTTTTGTTCTTCGTGTCACGAAAACTGATCACTCAACAATTTCATCTCAATTCTCGGTGCAATTTTTTCATATAGCACATGATACACTGCATTTGTAATTGGCATATGTACATTATACTTTTTATTCAATTCGTAAATGCATTTTGTTGCATAAAATCCTTCAGCGATCATATTCATTTCCAATTGGGCAAACTTCACTGAATAACCTTTTCCAACCATTGTTCCAAACATCCTGTTCCGACTGAAGGAAGAATAAGCAGTAACAAGCAAGTCGCCTAAATAAGCAGAGTCTTTTATGTCTCTATCAACAGGATGAACTGCTTTCACAAAACGTTCAATCTCTTGAATTGCATTACTGATCAGTACTGCCTGAAAGTTGTCGCCATATCCAACGCCATGGCAAATACCACTGGCAATGGCAATTACATTTTTAAGTACTGCTGAATATTCTGTGCCGTATATGTCGTCACTTACACTTGTCTTGATATATCGGCAAGCCATCAATGTGGCAAGTTTTGTTGCTGTCTCTTTGTTCTGTGATGCAATTGTCAGGTATGATAAACGTTCCATTGCAACTTCTTCTGCGTGACATGGTCCTGTGATTACTCCTATCTGACTTACAGGTATTCCAATCTTTTTGTGCAGAAAATCACCAATGATCAAAAGGTCATCCGGTATAATTCCTTTGATAGCTGAAAAAACAGCGCGACCTTTAAAGTCTTCTCCGGTAATTTTTTCGAGTGTACTTTTTAAAAACGCCGACGGAATTGCAAGAATAGTAATATCAGATGAAGTGATTGCTTTTCTAAGGTCGGTCTCAATTTCAATTTTATTCAAATCGATCTCTACATCGCTCAGGTAATTCGGATTGTGCTTGTATTTTCTGATGAACTCAGCGGTCTCATTGCTTCTTACCCACCAATGAATTTTATTTACATTGTTGGAAAGAATCTTTACGATCGCTGTTGCCCAACTTCCCCCACCAATTACTGAAATTTTATGCTCCATAGTTTTAATCCTATTCAACGAACTAATAATAGCTTCGTAAAATTAAAAAGTAATGTCTTTTTCGATCTCTGTTTTGTTTCGGATGAATTTCACTTTTGTAGTCTCACCTTTTGTGAATTTCCCCAACGCTTTCATGTAACTCATCATGTCCAAAACTTTATTCTCCCCAAGTTGAATGACAATGTCGCCTGCCTGAAGTCCAGCATTTGACGCAGGCTTGCCATCAGTTACTCCGTCGATTCTCATTCCTTCACCTTCAAATGCATAATCCGGAACAACACCCAATGTTACTTTGAATTTTGGTGCATCTTCGTTTTCATCATCTTTCGTTTTTGTGAAGACCATTTTGTCGGCAGCATTCGCTTTTCTCAAAAGTGTTTCTATCAACTCAATAATTTGCATTTCACCATCGTAATTGATCTTTGATTCATCATCAGTTGGTTTATGATAATCACTGTGTGTTCCACTGAAAAAATGCAATACAGGAATATTCTGCAAATAGAAAGAAGTGTGATCACTCGGTCCAACACCGGATTCAGTTGTTTTTAAACGCATGTCGCCTGTCGGAATAGAGTCGAGCCACTCTTTCCATTGTGGTGAAGTCCCGGTTCCATTTATGATCAACGCCTTGTCATCTGTCTTTAACCTGCCAAGCATATCCATATTGATCATACAACTCACTTGTTTAATATCGATGGTCGGATGCTTAACAAAATAGTTCGATCCCAATAATCCTTTTTCTTCACCACTGAATGCCAGAAATAAATAGTTCTTGCTTTTTAATCCATGAGCACGTACAAATTTAGCAAGCTCGATCAACGCTGCAGTACCACTTGCATTATCATCTGCACCATTGTGAATCGCTTTTTCTCCTCTGTAAAGTGATCCTTCGTCACCAAAACCTAAATGATCGTAATGCGCACCAACGATGATCGTAGATGTCGCTTTATTGTCGACATATCCGACAATGTTACTCCCTTCCTTTTCGATGTGAATGATTTCTGCACCTACTGTACAATTCGTGATAACACTATCATGCAGTAAACGTGCAGCTTTTCCTTTTGCGAATAGGACAGGAATGGCAACCGGTGTTGTATGATTCAACCAATCTGCCTTCGGATCACTCAACGAAGTGTCGGAATTAATAAAGATGATTGCAGCAGCACCTTTTACAATAGCTAAATCTATTTTTTTGCGCAGATCGCTCCATTCTGCAAATTTTCCATGTGGTTGGCTACCATCAGGTGTCCCTGTTTCAATCAGAAAAATTCTTTTTGCAATATTCATCTTTGAACGATAGTCGTCCTGTTTCAATCCTGTATCTGAAATTCCATATCCCACACGTGAAATGTAATTTGTCACGACAGCATTTCCGGAAAATGGCAGCGGATAAAAGTCTTCTCCGTTTTTGAAAATGTAATTGTTTACGACTAACTGGGTGCTGCCTCCAAATGTTGCGCCTGAATTGAATTTGAATTTCTGAATGAAACCTTTTTCTCCTTTAGGTTTTAATCCGATTGATTTAAATTCTTTTGTGATGTATGTAGCGGCTTTTGTTTCACCTTCAGTGCCGGCTTCTCTTCCTTCGTATTCATCCGATGAAAGAGTGATAATATGTTTCTTCAAATTTGCCTTTACCTGATCGTTTGATAACGGCAATAATTTGGGGGCAGAACATGCACTTAAAAAAAGTGCGACGTAGATTAGTTTGCGAATACTTAACTTCATAGGTGCAATTTAAGAAAAGTATGGAATGAATGGTGAAATTTGAGGAGAATCACTTGACTTGTTCTAAAATCTTATCTTCGTTAGATCGCAATCAGGCAAAACTACAGTTCCATACAGTGAAAAGTAAAGCACTTATATTTATTTTATTAGCTTTCATTTTGAATGCTTCCGGACAGAAGTCCTCCGTCGCTTCGTTTTGGAATTTATCGTGTCCTGAGAAATGGTGGGTAATCGGTCATCCATTCGTTGCCGGTAAGGCGTTCAAAGTAACCGTAGAAGCACGAGCAAAAAGTGATAGCCTTGTAAAAAATTCACTTTTGGATGCTGATTCATTTGGAGGGAAAGTAGATGCATTCCGACATGCCTATTGGATGGCACGATTAGCTCAAAATATGAAGTGGAAAAAGGCCGTAAAATTGGGCATTGCACATGAAAAAGCCAATCAACTATCATTCAAAAAAATGAAAGTTGATGAAGAAGGTGTTTTGCCGGATTCGATATCATCTGTAATGGACCTTTTCAATAATCAGATTGGAGTTTCAATTGGCTGCAATTATAAATCTGCTTCTAATGATGAAATATATAATTATGTTATCAAATCCTTAAAGGAAGGAAAGTTGAAGATAGTTTATAAGGATATGAATAGAAACGATTTAGATTGTGACGGAAAAATCGTCGATAAAAAAGACTATTTAGGGAAATGGAATATCCCAAAATGCCTCGTAAATTCTGATTTTATTTATTAAAATTGTGAAAAAATCAGTAATTTTACGACAAACCTATTTTCCATGAAGTACACCCCTATCGATAGCAAACTTTTTGTTGAAAACAGAAAGAAATTTGTGGCTGAATTACAAAATGATTCAATTGCCATTTTTCATTCTAACGATGAAATGCCACGTAATGGAGATTGTAATTTTCCTTTTCGTCAAAACTCTGACCTGTTTTGGTTGTCAGGCATAGACCAGGAGCAATCTATTTTAGTAATCGCACCGAATCATCCAATAGTTGAATACCGGGAAATGCTTTTCCTTCGTAAGACGAATGAACATATTGCCGTTTGGGAAGGTCATAAATATACCAAAGAAGAAGCCCGAAACGCAAGTGGTGTACAGACTGTTTTCTGGGTCGATGATTATGCTTCCATTCTCCCTCTTTTAATGCATCATTCTGTAAATGTTTATATCAACTTGAATGAGAACGATCGTTTCGTTTCTGAAGTAGAATACAGAGATGAACGTTATGCACGTGAATTAAAAAATAAATATCCAAACCATCACTATGAACGTTCCGGACCAATCTTGGCTCGGTTACGAATTATTAAAAGTGAAATTGAAGTTGCATTACTTAGCGAAGCAGTAGAAATTACAAACAAAGCTTTTCGTCGTGTACTTGCAACTCTTCGTCCAGGTGTGATGGAATATGAAATTGAAGCAGAAATAACCGCAACGTTTATTCGTAATCGTGCAAATGGTCATGCTTATTACCCGATCATCGCAAGCGGCGCAAGTGCAAACGTTTTGCATTATAACGACAACAATAAAGAATGTAAAGATGGTGAGGTGATCTTACTTGATTTCGGTGCAGAGTATGCAAATTATGCAGCCGACCTGACTAGAAGTATTCCTGTTAATGGTAAATTCACGCCTCGTCAAAAAGATGTTTACAATGCTGTGCTTCGCGTTCTACGTGCAGCAACTGCAATGCTTGTTGTTGGAAATACAATTCCAAAATATCATGAAGAAGTTGGTCGTATAATGGAAAAAGAATTGATCGGACTCGGATTGTTGAATGCAGGCGATGTTGCTCAACAAGATCCGAAGATGCCGTTGTACAAAAAATATTTTATGCATGGCACTTCTCATTTCCTTGGATTAGATGTGCATGATATCGGAAACCGTTACCTTCCAATGCAAGCCGGAATGATCTTCACTTGCGAACCCGGCATTTATATTCCTGAAGAAAATCTTGGAATCAGAATAGAAAACGATATTCTGCTTACTGAAAAAGGACCAATCGATCTGATGGCAAACATTCCTGTTGAAGTCGATGAAATAGAAGCGTTGATGGCAAAACAAAAAGTTGCCGTCTGATAGTACTTATCATGAGAGTCGCATTGTTTTTCTAATTCAATCAATGCGACTCTCATTAATTTTGAATATATGAATCCAATTTATCAATCTCTTTTTATTACTTATGCTAAAAATCGTGCAAAGAAAAATGGACAGGTTTTTCGTAGAGCCGGTAAACAGGATTACCAATCTTTTAAAATTCATGCTCGGACACAATTGATCGATGGATTTTTAATTGTTGTCGGAATGCTCAGTGCTGGATTAGGATTAAAAAGTTTTTTACTCCCTAATGGATTCATCGATGGAGGTGTAATGGGAATCAGTTTGTTGGTTTCTAAAGTGACTGGTTTTAGTCTTTCGTGGTTAATTGTTGTAATTAATCTTCCATTTATATATATGGGCTATAAGCAAATTCATAAATTTTTTGCCCTGAAAACACTTACTGCAATTATCGGACTTGCCCTTTGTCTGGTTTTTATTCCTTATCCAATCCTTACAACAGATAAATTACTCGTTTCTGTTTTTGGTGGATTTTTTCTTGGTGTTGGAATTGGATTAGCAATGCGGGGTGGAAGTGTTATTGACGGTACAGAAATTCTTGCATTGTCAATTACTCGTAAATCAGTTCTCTCAATTGGTGATGTTATTCTCATTATTAATATTGTGATCTTTTGCGTCGCAGCTTTTGTGCTTTCAATTGAGCAAGCATTGTATTCTATTCTGACATATATTTCGGCATCCAGAACAGTTGATTATCTTATTTCCGGTATTGAAGAATATACTGGTGTTACAATCATCTCAGAAAAGAGTGAAGCAATCCGTAAAATGATCACTGAACAACTAGGTCGTGGCGTAACTATTTATAGAGGTAAACGCGGGTATGGATCGCATGGTCATAGATTAAGCGAAGTTGACATTATTTTTTCTGTTGTTACCCGACTAGAAATGTCGACATTGAAATCCGAAATCGAAAAAATCGACAATCAGGCTTTTTTGATTACGCATGGTATAAAGGATACTAAGGGTGGGATGATCAAGAAGCGCCATTTAGTTTAGCCTGACATTTACTTTAAACTTAAACCTACACTTCAACTAATGCCACGAATGCACGAATAATTGCTAGGAATCATTATTCGTGCATTCGTGGCAATTATATACGCATTCGTGGATTTAAAGAATAAATTTACTCAACCACTTTACTTTTTTGTACTTTTACCGGATGTTTGAAAACAAAGAAAACCGTACTGAATTGAGCTCTCTAGGGGAGTTTGGATTGATCGATCATCTGGCATCTTTCGTAGAATTGAAAAATCCTGAATCCGTAAAAGGAATTGGCGATGATGCCGCAATTATTGATAATGATGGCGACTCAACTGTTGTGTCGACAGATATGCTTGTTGAAGGTGTTCATTTCGATCTTACATTTCAACCGTTAAAACATCTTGGCTTCAAAGCTGTCGCGGTAAATCTGAGTGATATCTATGCAATGAATGCAAATCCAAAGCAGATCGTCGTTGCTGTTGCACTTTCAAATCGCTTTTCACTCGAAGCCATCGAAGAACTATACGAAGGAATTCAAATGGCATGCGATAAATATTCTGTAGACCTGGTTGGTGGTGATACAACAACATCTACTGCCGGATTAGTAATTTCAATTACTGCTATTGGCAGAGCAAAAAAGGAAGATATTGTTTATCGAAATGGTGCAAGTGTTGGTGATCTTATTTGCGTTTCCGGAGATCTCGGTGGAGCATATGTTGGACTACAATTACTTGAAAGAGAAAAGAGAATTTTTCTGGAGAATCCAAAAATTCAACCGGACTTAAGTAATGCCGATTATATTCTCGAGCGACAACTTAAACCGGAACCCCGTCGTGATATTATTGAAAAATTAAAACAAGCAAACGTTCACCCAACTTCAATGATCGATGTTTCTGATGGACTTTCATCGGAAGTAATGCATCTTTGTAAACAATCCGGAACCGGTTGTACTTTGTACGAAGATAAATTTCCCATCGATCCACAAACTTTTGAAAAGGCAAGAGAGTTTCATCTTGATCCTACTGTTTGTGCTTTAAGTGGAGGAGAGGATTATGAACTACTTTTCACTATCAAACAAGATGACTACGAAAAAATTCGATTGCATCTTGACATTTCAATTGTCGGACACATGGTTGCAAAGGAAGAAGGATTACATCTTGTTGACAAGTCGGGCAATCAGGTGAAACTGGAAGCTCAAGGCTGGAAAGCGTTTTAAATAAATCCAACTTCTTAGAATTTCATATAAATTATTCTGCCCAACTGAATCCAAAACTTAAACCGAAATGGAATGAGATCGGTGCAAACCGGGTTTCTACTCCATGGTTCGCTAGAGATGCAGGTTCAACATCAGGGTGTGCTCCGAAGGGCGTGAATCCTATTCCCAGATTATATTCAAAATAAAATCCGTCGTACTCACCACGACGCCCAAGATCCAACGAAAAAGGAATGAGGGTTACATCTTGTTCATATACTCCTTCTCTTAAATCTCCGTAGAAAGTAGGACCTGAATCACCATCAACAGAAAGATTATTTAAATCGTAAGTATTTGTTGTCTGAAACAAACTAATTCCGCTTGAGACAAAATAACTTCCGTCAGAATTATCTTCAAAGAAATATTTTGAAGTGAATGCAAACTCATGCCAGTCGGTTTTATGATAGACCGAGAATAAGACATCTCCATCAGAAGTTGGAAAACCATAATCTACCTGATTAATATCATAGCTATCATCAAGTGTATAGCCCTTTTTATATGTCAATCCGACTGAAAGTTTATCTATCAAATTATGATCATATCCTACTCCCCAGAACATAGGGGTTGAATAACGTTGGGTTAATCCAGAGTAACCAAGGAAGTCAACTTTTATTGATTGTGAATTTGCAGTAGTATTGGCTAAAAGGAGTGAAAAGAAAATAAAAAATCCTGTTGATATATTTTTCATTTGATTGCGGTGTTTAGATTGGTTTGAGATCATCTTGGTTTTCCGAATTAGAATTTAATATTCAACATTTCTAAAACAGTTTTTGAAGGAATACAAAATCCAATTCCTTCAATCCCTTTTCCTGAAAGTTTCATTGTCGTTACACCAATCACTTCTCCTTTATCATTTATAAGTGGACCACCACTATTTCCGGAGTTGATACTCACATCAGTTTGCAAATAATTCATGCCGCCAATTTCACGTACTCCGGAAATGATACCTTTTGTTATGGATTGCCCCAGACTTGTTTCCAATGGTGTTCCGATTGCATATACATCATCTCCTGTTTCCATGTCTTCACTTTTACCAATATATAGTGGTTTCAATTCATCGACATCAATTTTCAATAACAATAGATCATATTCTTCATTACTCTTCACAACTGTTGCTTTGAGTTTAATGTTGGAATTCATTTTGACCTGTATATTGTTCTTTTGCCCTTCAGCAACGTGATAGTTAGTTACAATATAGCCATCCTGCGAAACAATAAACCCACTTCCAAAACCATCCTTTGTTATGACTGTAACAACTCCTTCTTTACTGTACTTTAACATTTCCTTAGATGATTCAAAATTTTGTTTCGGCGCTCCTGCAAGTTTGATCTCTTTACCTTTCGATTCAGACATATACGTTTTTTCATTCTTTGCTAAAAAATCGTAAAGTGTGTCAACAGATAAAAGATCTGCAACTGCTTCATTCATTAACTCATCTAAAATTGTATAGTTACTACCTTTGCTTCTTGTAATATTGATGTTAGTGACAACACTTCCCAGTATTTCTTTTGAATCAGAAGCACGATAGAAATTCCATGTACACTTCATTGATTCCTGCCCTTCATAGATCTTCAAATATTTACCCTTCAATGTGAAGTCTAAATTATTGATAGTAGGCTTCACTCTCAATTTTGCTTTTCCCATTCCTGATTTACTGTTATTGTTTGTGGAAACACTCACAGGATCAATATATGTTTTTTGCATTTTCTCAATTATAGTCGACTCCAGATAATCAACTTCACCAATCGTTCGTGTTGAACCTTTTGTATCCGGTGTTTTCATTGCTCCGTTGATCTTTCCTTTGACTTTCTCCTGATTCTCATATGATACTTTGTCAATGGCAAGCATAATTGATTGCTCGTATTCCTTCGGTGATTTTTTCAATTCAACCGTCGTATTTCTTGGTTCTATCGTAGTAATATTTTCACTTGGCAAGTCAATGATGCATGGTATACAAAATAACATAGCATCAAGAAAAAGATAGCCATTCTTAGTCTTTCTATAAATACCAACATCTTTGCTTACATACCCTTCTTTCTTAATAGTTAAGATCTTTACTTTCTTATTGACTTTCTTAAGATCAAAGGGTGTTGTTCCCAATTGATTCTCATTCTCGTCAAATACTAGTGCACCTGCCGGATTGCTATCAAGAGTATAGGTGCCTTTTTCAGGACTTAAGATCGTTGCACAACCGGTTAAAAAGAGTGAAATAACGATGAAAGAGCAATAAATTAGACTTCTTGAATGTTTCATTCCTATGTAGATTTAGGGTAGGGCGACAAATATAATATTTATTGATTTATATCATAATCTTTATTTAATTGCACTAAATCTTAAATCATACTATATGAAAGTAAAACTATTATCATCAATATTACTAATGACTAATCTTATTTTTGCTCAATCTCAGTTGGCAACAATTAAGAAAGGGCCTGAATTGATAGGCTCTAGAAAAGGATCTATTACAAGTTACTTAGGAATGGATGATGACGCCTATTATTTTTCTGCATATATAAAGAATGATAAATTGATTGAAAGATTAGACCGGAACCTTGACAATCCTACTTCTTTTATTTTTGAAGATAAAGACCCTGTAACTAAAGAAAAGTATTTGTTGCACTCAAGAATTTATTTTGCGGACAAACTTTATCAATTCAAAATGAATACTAATAAGGAAACAAAGACACAAAATTTGTTGGCAGAGGAGATTAATAAGAAAACTATGGTTTCAAAAGGGCATTTGAAAAAAATTGCCGAAATTCAGTATGAAAAAAACAATAACAAAGGAACTTATAACCTTGAACCCTCTCCTGATGAAAGATATTTGATGGTAATAGAGAACATTCCTGTAGAAAAAGAAGAAAACGAAAAATTTAATGTTGTGATGTGTGATAGAGATTTAAATTTGGTCTGGAAAAAAGACATTGAATTACCTTATATAAATTCACTTTTTTTACATGAAGATAATTTTTTGGATGAAGAAGGAAATCTTTATGTATTAGGGAAACTATATAAAGATAAAGTACGTGAAAAAAGAAACGGTGAAGTAAATAGTTCTTATCATATAATTGCCTACAGAAATGAGGCATCAGAAAAATTTGATTACGAACTTAAATTACCGGAAAAATATATTTCAAGCGTTACAATGTCTATCAATAACGAAGGCAATATAGTTTGTGCAGGGTTTTACAGTAAAGTAAGTATAAACTCAATTGATGGTTCGTTTTTCCTGACGCTTGATTCAAAAACAAAAGCCGTTATATCTTCAAACTATAAAGAGTTTGATATAGAATTTATGACGGAATACATGACAGAGGCCCAGGAAAAAAAAGCAAAGAAGAGAGAAGATAAAGGTAAAGACGATGAGATGATGAAATATTCTTTGAGAAAAATGATTCATCGTTCTGATGGGGGAGTTTTACTCGTTGCGGAGCAATATTATATAACTGTATCTAACTCTACAAACTCTAGCGGACAAATAACAACAATTTACACTTATCACTATAATGATATAATTATTGTCAATATTGATCCAACAGGAAAAATTGCCTGGGCAAAGAAAATTCCGAAAGTTCAGATAAATTCGGTTAATATAGGTACTGTAAATTTGGGAATGTTCTCGGGACCTTTTTCTGCAGGGGTGGCTGTTACTTCGACTCTTATTGGTACCAATTCACCGTATTCTTCATATGCACTAACTGTAACAAATAAAATGTTATACTTTATCTATAATGATCATATTGACAATCTTGATATTGAGAAAACAAAACGCCTAAAGAATTTTACTGTAGGTGACCGTAAAGGGGTAGTGGTTCTTGCATCTATGGATTATTCAGGAAAACTAAAACGTGAAATTCTGATATCTAACAAAGAACTGGAAGTTGCTATTAGACCAGCAGTTTGTGAACAAATTGATGAAAACCAATTGATGATCTTTGGAGAGGTTGGGAAACTTGAACAATTCGGCATAGTAACTTTTCAGTAAAGTTTTTATTGTAAAACAAAAAAGGAGGCTTGAAATGAGTCTCCTTTTTGGTTTTAAATTATAATCATAAACGAAAAACGAGTTTGAAATTTTGAAAAAATTACAAAATTTATATAAGGAAGCTTACAGTGGTCTTTCAACTTCTGCGTGGTTGTTATCAATGGTCATGTTCGTGAATCGCGCAGGAACAATGGTTATGCCTTTCATGACATTGTACCTCACAACCGCTTTGGGATATACCATCGGGAAAGCCGGATGGGTAATGGCTTGCTTTGGTTGCGGAGCTGTATGCGGAGGTTGGTTAGGTGGGAAGCTTACCGATAAATTTGGCTTCTACTTTATTCAATTATTTGCATTGATCGGCGGTGGATTAATGTTCTTCGTAATCGGTCAGCTGACGGAATTCTCACATATCTGCATTGCAAGTTTTGTTCTTGCATCAGTTAATGAAGCATTTCGACCGGCTAATTCTTCGGCTATTACTCATTATAGTACTGTTGAAAATAGAACTCGTTCGTTTGCCCTGAACAGACTTGCAATTAATGTTGGCTGGGCATTTGGCGGAGCGTTGGGTGGATTGATCGCATCAAAAAATTATCACCTGCTCTTTTGGATCGATGGCACAACAAATATTCTTGCTGCAGTATTTCTTTATTTTGCACTTGCGCCTTCAAAAAATAAGGCAACACAAAAGGTTGCTGAGCCGAAACCTGATTTCGTTAGATCTGCTTATACAGATAAGAATTACCTTATCTATATATTCTGTGTGTTTCTTTATGCATTCACATTCTTTCAGCTCTTTACTACGCAACCGGTTTTCTTTAAAACGGATTTTCATTTGTCAGAAAGCTATATCGGAATTTTAATGGCGCTGAACGGACTGGTGATCACTGCATTTGAAATGGTCGTTGTTCATTCTATCGATGGAAAGCGAAATACCTTGCGATATATTTCTATTGGTTCTGCTTTACTTGGACTTTCATATCTGATATTTAATTTCTTCCCGGGCGGATTTTTCATCGCATTGATCTCAACACTTATTTGTGTTGCCGGCGAAATTTTCTCTCTTCCGTTTATGAATTCTCATGCAATGAACAGAACCAATGTTCACAACCGCGGACAGTATGCCGGATTGTTTACAATGGCTTGGGCAGTTGCACAAGTATTAGGTCCAGCTACAGGAAGTCAAATTGCATACAATTTTGGTTTCACTGCCATGTGGTGGGTAATGGGCGGATTGTTCTTAGTCACTGCATTGGGCTTTAGATTATTAGAAAGAAGAGAAGCAAGGGAACAATTGCTGGTGAAATGACGTACAAAGTTGTTCGATTTTAATTGCATGAGTAATGATTCGCCCGACTACACAGATTTATAGTAATTATACAACAGAAGATTTTCATGTCTGGAAAATACTGTTCGATCGTCAGATGGAAATTTTAACTCCTCTCGTTTCGAAAAGTTATCTGGACGCTTTGAAAACTGTGAATTTCACAAATGACAGAATTCCTGATTTTAATGATGTCAATTCTACATTAAGGAACATCACAGGATGGAATCTGCATGTTGTCCCAAATATCAGTCCGCAAAAAGAATTCTTCGAATTTCTTTCTTTGAAAAAATTTACTGCAACCTGCTGGCTAAGAACTTTTAATCAACTCGATTACATCGAAGAGCCCGACATGTTTCACGATGTCTTTGCTCATGTTCCTTTGTTGAGTAATGAAGCATACTGCAACTTTTTCAAAGGAATCAGTGATATCGCTTTGGAGCACATAAACGATCCGAAGGCAATTGAATTACTTGGCAGAATTTATTGGTTCACTATAGAATTCGGATTGATAAGAGAGAATAATGCCTTGAAAATTTATGGCGCCGGAATTATTTCATCTAACGGCGAAACTAAACATTGCCTTAGTGATGCTTCCGAGAAAATAAATTTCGATGTCAAAAAAATGCTCACAACAGATTTCCGAACGGACATCCTCCAGGATAAATATTTCGTGATCGAATCATTTGATCAATTGTATGATGCATTGCCCGAGATAAAAAGGGAGTTGGAGAATTTATTGTGATGTGGTCAAAAATTAACCACAGAGAACATGGAGAAAAAAAGGGAGAAAAAGAGAAAAAAAATTTATTATAATAACGCTAAATCAAATATCTCTGATCCTTTTTTTTCTTTATTTTTTTCTCCGTGTTCTCTGTGTTGAAAATTTACCGGTCAATTATTCTTCCGAATGCGAAAAGAACGAAACCAACGTATCCGTTTTAATACACCCAACAAACCAACAAACACGACTGGTATCTGAATCAAGAATTGTTTTCCCTTCATTTGCAGAAGCATACTTTAATTCTTTCAAAGCACGGAAAGCATAAACTCTGACTACTGCACTTTTATTTTTTAGTAAACTATATAATTGTGGTTCTGTAGCAAGTTGGCTCATCCTTTCATACAATGCATACGTGCGAGTATATTCTGCAGCGAATCCAATTCCCTTTTCGTTTACACAATCTGCATTCTCTAGCTCCTTGACGATTTTCCCCAAATTATTTTGCTTCTGTATATCCGGAAAACGACTGATGTCATGAATTTTAATTGAGCCGGGTTTTGAAACTGTCTCTGAAGCTGTACTGTCGACAATTGGTGTTGTAGTCGTAGCCTCTGGTTTCGGAGTTGAACAGGCAGAAATAACAGCTAATATTATTATGAGAAGTGGTATTTTGTTCATGATATAAAGATAAGTATTTTAATTATCTTGCGTTAACTTATTTCGAATAGCTATATTAACTATGAATTTTGTAATAGCGAAAACCATATTGATATTTTAAAAGATGAAGCACAAATTAATTTATGTAATTCCCTTTTTGCTTCTCTTAGTTGGATTATACTTCATGCCAATAGCAGTTTTTGAAAGCAACCTCTCGAAAATGCCCGGCGATCTAGGTGATACTCGGTTTAATAATTACATATTAGAACATGGTCATAAATATTTAACCGGAAAAATTGATAATTACTGGGATGCTCCTTTTTTATATCCTTACAAGAACGTAACTGCTTTATCTGATAATTTACTTGGGACATTACCAATCTATTCATTTTTCAGAGGCATCGGCGCAGACAGAGAAACAGCTTTCCAATTCTGGCTCCTCACACTTTTTACACTTAACTTTATTTTCTGTTTTATTGCTTTGAATAAATGGTCGGCAAATGTGATATTATCTTCTGTTGGAGCATACATTTTTGCATTTTCAATTTATAACCTCGGGCAATTAGACCATGTACAAGTGTTTCCAAAATTTATTGCTCCACTTGTTATTTATTGGTTTTGGAAATTTATTTCCGAGACGAAAATAAAGTACTTCTTGTTTGCTTCACTCGGACTTATTTACCAGTTTTATTGTGGAATGTATCTGGCATTTATGCTTACTTATGTATTATTGTTTTTTGGAATTGCGTATTTTGTGGTTTACGGAAGACAATCCTGGCGAAATACGTCTTGGAATAAAAAATCAATTGGTTATTTATCATCAATTGTCATCTTATCTGTTTTTCTACTTTTACCATTAATAAGACCTTATCTGGAAGTTGCAGGATCGATGGGAATGAGAAAATTTGATGCTGCTATTAACTCTATTCCAACATTCCGTTCCTATTTCTTTTCTTCAGATGCCTCAAGTGTATGGCGTTTTCTTTCAAATCATGCAATCGGTAAAATTTCGGAATGGTGGGGCCATCGTTTATTCTTTGGTGCAACCTTGTGGCTGGGATTAATTGTCGGAGTATATTTGGTAATTTCAAAGAGAGCTTCTTTTGAGAGTAGAAAATATATTTATTTCCTGTTGAGTGCAGTTTTCTTAGCAGTTATTTTTTGTTTGAATTTTAATGGAGTAACACTTTATAAGTTCATTTTCTTGCTTCCGGGATTTTCATCGATGCGAGCAATCGATAGAATTATCAATTTGGAAGTACTTTTGTTTATAATATTATTTGTATTTTCTTTTGCTAAATTACAGGAAGTTTTCCCACGTGTAAAGTATTTTATTTTCGTCTTGCCAGTTTTAGTGGTTGTTGATAATTTATTTGATGCTAATAAAGTCAAACGGTTCGACAAGCAGATGTCTCAGCAACGAATCGCGGACGTAAAAAACAGAATCAAAGATCAGTATGATTCGAAATACACTGCAATTGCTTATATGCCATTT
>Ga0116177_10000739_pt1 | contig 24271 bp, 19 predicted proteins | sample AD_STIC10_MetaG_FD_89750 | JGI IMG/M metagenome (GOLD analysis project Ga0116177, IMG submission 89750) | Active sludge microbial communities of municipal wastewater-treating anaerobic digesters from USA - AD_STIC10_MetaG | ecosystem: Engineered > Bioreactor > Anaerobic > Digestate | place: USA... | reverse complement strand
TCTGCTGCTGAAGCAGCGCGGTCTGCGGGTGGCGACCGCCGAGTCCTGCACCGGTGGTCTGGTGGCGGCGGCCATCACCGCCGTGGCCGGCAGCTCGGCCTGGTTCGAGTATGGCTGGGTGGTCTACTCCAACGAAGCCAAGCGCACCCTGCTTGGCGTGGCGGCCGATACGCTGCAACGGTTCGGTGCCGTCAGCCATGAAACCGTGCGCGAGCTGGCCCGCAATGCGCTGCTGCGGGCCGATGCCGATCTGGCGGTAGCGGTCAGTGGCATCGCCGGGCCGGGCGGCGCCACCGCGCACAAGCCGGTCGGCACGGTCTGCTTCGGCTGGGCCGGGCGCGATGGCCGGCTGGAGACCGAGTCGCTGCACTTCACCGGTGACCGTGCCGGGGTGCGCGAGCAGGCAGCGCTGCATGCGCTGGCCGGGCTGATGGCGCGGGCCTGACACACTTTTTCAATCAACTGCAGGCAAGACGGTGGAGTGCGCACTCCACCGCACCATGAGGAAAGCCGATGGATGCAAACAAGCAGAAGGCGCTCGAAGCGGCGCTGGGTCAGATCGAGAGACAGTTCGGCAAGGGCAGCATCATGCGGCTCGGCGACAAGGAGCGGCAGAACATTCCGGCGATCTCGACCGGTTCGCTCGGGCTCGACATCGCGCTGGGCATCGGTGGCCTGCCGCGTGGCCGGGTGGTGGAGATCTACGGTCCGGAATCTTCCGGCAAGACCACGCTGGCGCTCAGCACCATCGCCCAGTGCCAGCGCGGGGGTGGCGTGGCCGCCTTCGTCGATGCCGAACATGCGCTCGACCCGCTCTATGCCGAAAAGCTCGGCGTCAACCTCGACAACCTGCTGGTGTCGCAGCCCGACACCGGCGAGCAGGCGCTGGAGATCGTCGACATGCTGGTGCGCTCCGGCGCGGTCGACCTGGTGGTGATCGACTCGGTGGCGGCGCTGACGCCCAAGGCCGAGATCGACGGCGAGATGGGCGACCAGCATGTCGGCCTGCAGGCACGGCTGATGTCGCAGGCGCTGCGCAAGATCACCGGCAACATCAAGCGTTCCAACACGCTGGTGATCTTCATCAACCAGATCCGCATGAAGATCGGCGTGATGTTCGGCAGTCCGGAGACCACCACCGGCGGCAATGCGCTGAAGTTCTACGCCTCGGTGCGGCTCGACATCCGCCGCACCAGCTCGGTCAAGTCCGGCGACGAGGTGGTGGGCAGCGAGACCCGGGTCAAGGTGGTGAAGAACAAGGTGGCGCCGCCGTTCCGGCAGGCCGAGTTCCAGATTCTCTACGGCACCGGCATCTACCGCCTGGGTGAGCTGGTCGACATGGCCGTGCAGCAGAATCTGATCGAAAAATCGGGCGCCTGGTACAGTTGCCGTGGCGAGCGCATCGGTCAGGGCAAGGCCAACGCCGCCCAATATCTGCACGAGCATCCGCAACTGGCCAACGAACTGGAGGCGCAGATTCGCAGCCTCTGCACCATCACCCCGACCGCCACGGATGAGTCGGCCGATGAACCGTGAGTGAGGCCCACCCCGCTGCCCACCGTGCCTGTCAGCGAGCTGCCGCCGTCATTCAGCCTCGATGCCGAACGCGCCCGGCTGGCGCACTGCCGCGCCAGTGACCGGGCCGGGCTCGAGGCCCTGCTCGGGCGCATCGCCAGCCGTCTGGCGGCCGCCAAGCCGGCCGACCGGCTGCTGAGCGAGTTCCGGCAGCAGCTCGACGCCTCGTCGAGCTGGGTCGAGGCGCGGCTGCAATCGATACCCACCATCGACTATCCGCTCGAACTGCCGGTGGTGGCCGCCCGCGAACGGCTGCTCGATGCCATCGAGCGGCATCAGGTGGTGGTGCTGGCCGGTGAGACCGGCTCGGGCAAGACCACCCAGTTGCCGAAGCTCTGCCTCGAACTGGGCTGCGGCAGCCGTGGGATGATCGGCCACACCCAGCCACGGCGGCTGGCGGCGCGGGCGGTGGCGCAGCGACTGGCCGAGGAGCTGCGGGTGCCGCTTGGGCAGCAGGTGGGCGCGCAGGTGCGCTTCAGCGACCAGAGCGGCCCGCAGACGCTGGTCAAGGTGATGACCGATGGCATCCTGCTGGCCGAGATCGGCCATGATCCGCTGCTGACCGCCTACGACACCCTGATCATCGACGAGGCGCATGAGCGCAGCCTCAACATCGACTTCCTGCTCGGCTATCTCAAGCGGCTGCTGCCCCGGCGGCCCGATCTGAAGCTGATCATCACCTCGGCCACCCTCGACCTCGACGCCTTCTCGCGCCACTTCGACGGCGCGCCCATCCTGATCGTCGAGGGGCGCAGCCATCCGGTGGAGATCCGCTACCGCCCGCGCGACGAGCGTGACGAGACGGCCGATCCACCGCAGGCGATCGTCGAAGTCCTGCGCGAGATCGAGGCCGAGGAGGGCGGCGCGCCACGCGGCGATGTGCTGGTCTTTCTCAGCGGCGAGCAGGAGATTCGCGACTGCGCCGACCACCTGCGCAAGGCGCTGCTGCGCGACACCGAGATTCTGCCGCTCTATGCCCGCCTCTCCCATGCCGAGCAGCAGCGCATCTTCAGCCCGCACCCCGGCCGGCGGGTGGTGCTCTCGACCAATGTCGCCGAAACCTCGCTGACGGTGCCCGGCATCCGCTATGTGATCGACCTCGGCCATGCCCGCATCAGCCGCTACAGCTACCGCAGCAAGGTGCAGCGGCTGCCGATCGAACCGATCTCGCAGGCCAGCGCCCGGCAGCGGGCGGGTCGCTGCGGCCGGGTGGCGGCCGGCATCTGCTACCGGCTCTATGCCGAAGCGGATCTGCTCGGCCGTCCCCAATTCACCGAGGTGGAGATTCGCCGCACCAACCTGGCCGCGGTGATTCTGCGCATGTTGTCGCTCTCTCTCGGCGAGATCGACGAATTTCCGTTCATCGACCCCCCCGATCGACGGCTGATCCGCGATGGCTTCAAGCTGCTGGAAGAACTCGGCGCCGTCGACGGCCGTGGCACGCTGACGCCGGTCGGTCGCCAACTGGCGCAACTGCCGGTCGACCCGCGCATCGGCCGGATGCTGATCGAGGCCGCGCGCGAGAACGCACTGCGCGAGCTGCTGATCATCGGCAGCGCGATCTCGCTGCAGGACCCGCGCGAGCGCCCGGTCGGCAAGCAGCAGGCCGCCGACGAGAAGCATCGGCTCTATCAGCACCCCGACTCCGACTTCATCACCCTCTGCAACCTGTGGGACCATCTCGAAGGGCTGCGCCAGAGCCTGACGCAGAGCCAGTTCCGCAGCCACTGCCGTCGCAACTACCTGTCGTGGCTGCGGCTGCGGGAGTGGCGCGAGCTGCACCGTCAGCTCCACCTGGCCGCCAGGGCACTGCATCTGCGCGAAAACAGCAGCCCGGCCGACCCTGACGCCATCCACCGCGCACTGCTGACCGGCCTGCTGAGCCATGTCGGCGTCAAGCGGCCGGAAGGCGACTACCAGGGCACCCGCAATCGCCGCTTCTCGATTTTTCCCGGCTCGCCGCTGGCCAAGAAAGGGCCGAAATGGCTGATGGCGCTGGAGCTGGTGGAGACCTCGAAGCTCTATGCCCGCACCGTGGCCCGCATTGACCCGGCCTGGATCGAGCCGCTGGCCAAGGGGCTGCTGCGGCGCAACCACTTCGAGCCCCACTGGGAGCGCAAGCGGGGCGAGGTGGTCGCCTACGAACAGGTCACCCTCCATGGCCTGCCGATCGTCGAGCGCCGACTGGTCAACTACGGGCCGATCGACCCGGTCACCGCCCGCGACATCTTCATCCGCGCCGCGCTGGTGGAGCGCGACCTCGGCAGCCATCCCGCCTTCTTCAAACACAACCAGGCACTGATTGCCGAACTGGAGGGGCTCGAAGCCAAATCGCGCAGCCGCGACCTGCTGGTCAATGACGAGGAGATCTACCGCTTCTACGACGAGCGCATCCCGCCCGACGTCTACGACCGCAAGCGGTTCGATGCCTGGCGCGGCGAGGCCGAACGCGCCCGACCCGACCTGCTGCGGCTCGACCGCGAGCGGCTGCTGCGCCGCGATGCCGACGAGGCGCTCGGCGACCGCTTTCCCGACCAGTTGCAGCTCGGCGAGATGACACTGCCGCTGAGCTACCGCTTCGAACCGGGCCATGCCGAAGATGGCGTGACCCTGCATGTGCCGGCGGCGGCCTGGCGACAACTGCCGCGCGCGCAGCTCGAATGGCTGGTGCCGGGGCTGCTGCGCGACAAGTGCATCGCCCTGCTCAAGAGCCTGCCCAAGGCGCAGCGCCGCCGCCTGGTGCCGCTGCCGGACAGCGTCGACCGGCTGCTGCCGGCGCTGCGACCCAATGCCGAACCGCTGACCAGCGCACTGACCTCGGCCCTGCGCAGCGAGCTGGGCGTCACCCTGGCCGACACCGACTGGACGGATGGCACCATCGACGACCACTACCGGATGCGGGTCGAACTGCTGGATGAACAGAACCGGGTGCTGTTCGCCAGCCGTGATCCGGCCGCGCTCGATGCCTTTGTCGCCACGCTCGACCGCCAGCGGCTGCTGCCCCTGCCCGCCGGCTCGCCGTGGCGGCGCGAGCGGGTCACCAGTTGGGACTTCGATGCACTGCCGGAGTCGGTCGACACCCAGCAGGCTGGCATCCCGATCAAACGCTTCGTGCGGATGATCGACCACGGCGACCACATCCAGCTCGAACTGGGCGACGACCCGGTCGAGGCCCGTCAGAGCCGGGTGCGCGGCATCCTGCGACTGTACATGCTGGCGCTGGCGCCGACCGTGCACTACCTGCGCAAACAGGTGCGGTTCGAGCGCGAGCGGGCGCTCACTTTCGCCGCGATCGCTGGCGCGCACGACCTGATCGACGAACTGATCGAGGCCGCCTTTCGCGCCATCCTGCTCGACGGCCGCCCGCTGCCAACCGACCGCGCCAGCTTCGAGGCGCGGGTGGCGGCCGACCGCAACCAGGTGGTGACGCGGGCCCAGGAGCTGGTCCGGCTGGTCAGCGAAATTCTTGCCTGCTACCGGCCACTGCGGCTGCAACTCGAAAAAACCGCCTCGCCGGCGCTGGCCGACAGCCACCGCGACATCGAACAGCAACTGGCGGCACTGCTGGCACCGGGCTTCATCACCGCCACCCCCTACCCTTGGCTGCGCGAATTTCCCCGTTACCTCAAGGCGATCGACCACCGGCTGCAACGGCTGCAGGGACAGTTGGCCCGCGACGCGCAGTCACGCCGTACCGTGGCCGATCTGTGGCAGAATTACCTCGACGCCAAGGCCAGCGGCCGGGCCGATCCTCAACGGCTCGACGAATGCCGCTGGCTGATCGAGGAGCTGCGGGTCTCACTCTTCGCCCAGCCACTCGGCACCCGCCAGCCGGTGTCGGAAAAGCGCATCCTCGAACGGCTGCGCCAGGCACGCGGTGGGCAATAGCCATCCTCTTGATCAGCAACAGAAAACAACCGAAGGAGCAGAACCATGTCCGATGATGAAAAAAACGCCCTGCTGAGCCGCGCCGCTGCGGCAGCCCTGCTGGCCCTCGGCCTCGCCGCCACTTCGACAGCAGCGCTGGCCGAAGGCAAGGGCGTGGAGAAGTGCTATGGCGTGGTCAAGGCCGGCAGCAACGACTGCCACACCGACAGCCACAGTTGCGCCAGCCAGGCCAAAAAGGATGCCGACCCGCAGGAGTGGATCCTGCTGCCCGCCGGCAGTTGCGAAAAGATCATCGGCGGCGTGGTCAAGAAGTGACTGAGCGCGTTTGAGTGGCGGCAGCTCTTTCGACAGGTCGCGCGCTGGAGGGAGCATATCGACTCAAGCGGGCCAGAAAACAGAGGAAAGACCACGGTTTCTTCGGTTTCCTGCCTGCTTGGCTTAGTAGAAAACCGTGACCGCCCGTTTTCAGTCCCAGGTTTTGCGCGATTTTGCACTGCTGCAAGGCGGCTCGCCGGCCATGCGGGAGGACCTGCGCAAGCGCTTCGACACCTACCTGAATGAGCGCTGCAAGGGCAAGGATGTCAGCAAGCTGCACTTCGCGATCGAGTGAGGGGGAGACATGCTTAAAAGCATTACGCTGACCAATTTCCTGAGCTACGGGCCAATGACAGACCCCGTTGAGCTTCGTGCGCTGAACGTGATCATCGGTCCAAACGGATCGGGGAAGTCCAATCTCATCGAGTCCATCGAATTGCTGCGTGCCACACCGAAAGACCTTCTCACGCCAGTGCGGGATGGGGGTGGTGTAAGAGACTGGCTCTGGAAGGGCGCGATCATGCCGCCGGTAGCCAAGATCGAAGCTGTCGTCGAGAACCCGAAAGGCCCTGTTCCCCTTCGCTATGTGCTGAGCTTCACAGAAGTGGGGCAGCGTTTCGAGATCGTGGACGAGCGGGTCGAAAACGAGTCACCGGACCGCGGGTACACGAAGCCCTATCTCTATTACAGGTTCGAGAGCGGCCACGGCATTCTCAACATCAAAGGGCGGCAGCGCCGCCTGCAACATGAAGACATCGACCCCGTTGCATCCATCCTTTCGCAACGCAAAGACCCTGACCAATACCCTGAGCTTACGCATCTGGGGAATATCTTTGCCAGGATGCGTCTTTACCGAGAGTGGAGCTTTGGTCGTTACACCATTCCCCGCTTGCCTCAAAAAGCAGATCTGCCCAACGAGCATCTGGAACCGGACGCCAGCAACCTGGGATTGGTGCTCAACCGCCTTCGCCGTGATCCCGCAGTCAAAAAACGGCTGCTGGAAGCCCTGCGTGCGCTGTATGAAGGCATTGACGATTTTGATGTGCAAATCGAAGGCGGAACTGTTCAGGTGTTCTTCCACGAAGGACGGTACACCGTACCCGCCACTCGCCTTTCGGACGGCACGCTGCGCTACCTTTGCCTGCTGGCCGTTCTTTGCCATCCCAGCCCTGGACCGCTGATCTGTATTGAGGAACCGGAACTGGGCCTGCACCCGGATGTGCTGCCGACACTGGCCGATCTGCTCAGGGAAGCATCTGAACGCACCCAGCTCATCGTCACCACCCATTCCGACGTGCTGGTGGACGCGCTGACCGACACGCCAGAAGCCGTTCTGGTTGCCGACCGGGACGAGAACGGCACGACGCTCACCCGCCTCGATGCCGAAAAGCTCAAGCCTTGGCTCGAAAAGTATCGCTTGGGTCAGTTGTGGACGCGTGGTGAAATCGGAGGGACACGGTGGTAAAGCTCTATGTCGAAGGGGGCGGCGACGCCAAATCCCTCCAGATCGAGTGCCGGCGCGGGTTCCGCGAGTTCCTCGAAAAAGCCGGACTCAAGGGCAAGATGCCTAGGATTACGGCCTGTGGCGGGCGCCGGCAGGCGTATGACGACTACTGCCTCGCTCTGAAAAGTGGCGAGTCGGCGGTCTTGCTGGTGGACAGTGAAGCGCCTGTCGCACCAGAACATCAACAGCCCGAAGGTCAACCTGCCCAATGGCGGCCTTGGCAACACTTGAAAGCACGGGCGGGCGATGACTGGGACAAACCTGCAGGTGCGCAAGACGCCGACTGCCATCTCATGGTGCAGGTCATGGAAAGCTGGTTTCTGGCGGATCGAGATGCGCTCAAGGCGTTTTTCGGACAAGGCTTCCATGAAAACGCCTTGCCCGCGGCAAACCGGCCCATCGAAGGCGTGGCCAAGGACGATGTTTACAGCGCCCTGAAGCAGGCCACCCAAAACTGCAAGACCAAAGCCGAGTACGGCAAGGGCGAGCATTCCTTCAAGCTGCTGGCCAGGATCGACCCGGCCAAGGCGATGGACGCCTCGCCGTGGGCGCGACGCTTCGTGGATGAACTCAAAAAGAAGATGGGCGTATGAACGACCTCCTCAGCATTGGGGAGTTCCCAGGCAGATCACCGTCCGGTCCAACCGGGATCTATTCAAATTCCGCTCATCCCCCTATTTTTTCGAAAGGCGCGCGCTAGAATCGCGTCTGGCAGCGCCGGGGCAGGCACTGCGGAGCCACTCCGCAGTTGCGCCGTCCGGGGCAAGGTTCACTCACCGGCCGAGCCCAGGGCTCCGGCACCCCGCGGACACATTCATGCACAGTGCGCAGAATCTGGTCGTCGCACCGGTTGTCGCCGACATTTCCCTTTTCTTCAGTGCGAGGACTCGGTGATGGCCGGTCGCCGTGACCGCAAGGCGCCTCTGGTGGGGATCATCATGGGCTCGCAGTCGGACTGGGAGACGATGGGCCACGCCGCCGAGATTCTGACCGAGCTTGCCATTCCCCACGAGGTGGAGGTGGTCTCGGCCCATCGCACGCCGGACAAGCTGTTCGCCTATGCCGAGGCCGCCGCCGGGCGCGGGCTGGAGGTGATCATCGCCGGCGCCGGCGGCGCCGCCCACCTGCCGGGCATGACCGCCGCCAAGAGCGCGCTGCCGGTGCTGGGCGTGCCGGTGCAGTCGCGCAGCCTCAATGGCGTCGATTCACTGCTCTCCATCGTGCAGATGCCGGCCGGCATTCCGGTCGGCACGCTGGCCATCGGTCGCGCCGGCGCCATCAACGCGGGCCTGCTGGCTGCGGCCATTCTCGCCAACAAATATCCTGCCATCGGCACGCGCCTGGCGGCCTATCGCGCGGCCCAGACCGAACGGGTGCTGGCCGATCCCGATCCGCGGGCGAGCCAGTCGTGAGGGTCGGCATCATCGGTGGCGGGCAGCTGGCGCGGATGCTGGCGCTGGCCGGGCTGCCCTGGGCGCACCAATTTGTGTTTCTCGACCCGGCCGCCGACGCCTGCGCCGGGCCCTTGGGCAAACTGCTGGTCGCCGATTACGACGATGAGCGCGCACTGCTCGAACTGGCTGGGCAGGTCGATGTGGTGACCTTCGATTTCGAGAACGTCCCGGCACGCAGCCTGGAGGTGCTCGCCGGCCGGGTGCCGGTCCATCCCGGCGCGCGGGCGCTGGCGGCGGCGCAGGACCGGCTGCACGAGAAGACGCTGTTCCGCGAGCTCGGCATGGCAACGGCGGCGTTCGAGGTGGTCGATGGCGCTGCCGGGTTGCCGGCAGCCGTGGTGGCACTGGGGCTGCCCGCGCTGCTCAAGACCCGCCGGTTCGGCTATGACGGCAAGGGCCAGTGGCTGCTGCGCACGGCTGCCGATGTCGAAGTCGCGGCCCGTGAACTGGGTGACACACCGGCATTGCTGGAGCGGCTGGTGCCGTTCGAGCGCGAGGTGTCGCTGATCGCGGCGCGCGGCCGCGATGGCGCCGTGGCCTGTTATCCGCTGGCGGAAAACCGCCACCGCAACGGCATCCTCCACACCACCTTCTGCCGCACCAGCGATCCGCTGCAGCAGGAGGCCGAAGCCCAGGTCGGACGCCTGCTCGAAGCGATCGACCATGTCGGCGTGCTGGCCGTGGAGTTCTTTGTCTGCGACGGGGCGCTGCTGGCCAACGAATTTGCGCCGCGGGTGCACAACTCCGGGCACTGGAGCATCGAGGGTGCCGAGACCAGCCAGTTCGAAAACCACCTGCGGGCGATTCTCGGCCTGCCGCTCGGCAGCACCCGCGCGCGCGGCGACTACGCGATGCTCAATCTGATCGGCGCGGTGCCCGACCCTGCACGGGTGCTGGCGGTTCCCGGCGCCCATTTGCATGATTACGGCAAGGCACCACGGCCGGGGCGCAAGGTGGGCCACATCACCGTCGCCTGCGCCGTGCCGGGCCTGCTGCCGCCGGAGTTGCTGGCACTCTGACCGCCGTTGCGCGCCACTCTGGCATCCGTTGTCTACACTTCACTCAACGCAATGACCACCCCTCTTTTGCCGTGGAGTGACCCCGATGACGACAGCTTCAACCTCGCCGACCCTGACTGCGGATGTTATCGCCAGCGGCAGCCCGCTGGCCCGCCGCTGGCGCTGGGCCTGCCTGCTGTTCATTCTGCCGCAACTGCTGGTGGGCGGTCATGGGCTGCTGTTTTCCGGGCTCGATTGGCCGTGGCTGACGGTGCCGCTGGTCAATGGCCTGTTTGCCCTCTATCTGCTGCGTGAGAGCAGCCGGCCACTGAAGCTGCTGGAGGCCATCGGCCAGCAGTCGCAGCATCTGCACGCCGGTCATCCGGCTCAGCGGTTGACTGCCGAGCCGGCACTGGCCAGCCTGAATCCGCTGCTGGAGCAGTTCAACAGGCTGGGTGATGCACTGCACGCGCTGCGCGAGTCGGCGGCCCGTCACCCGGAAGAGCTGGCTCCCGGCAGTCACGCTGTGCAACCAACAGAAAACGATTTTCTGACCGACCTGCAACGCAGCGCGACCCGTCACCTGCGCGACAACCTGCGCACGGTGCAGGAAGACCTGCTGTCGATCAATCAGAAGCTGCAACAGGCGGCACAGCTCGCCGGCGACAACGCCGAGCTGGCGATCGACAGTTCGACCGGCATCGATGCGCTGGGCCAGGCACTGCAACGCATCGTCACCGAGGTCGGTTCGGTCGAGGCGGTGGTGGCCGAACTCGACGATGAGAGCCAGAAGGTGCTGAAGTCGCTGGAGATGATCGCGGCGATTGCCGATCAGACCTCGCTGCTGGCGCTCAATGCCGCGATCGAGGCGGCCCGTGCCGGCGAGCAGGGGCGCGGCTTTGCGGTGGTGGCCGATGAGGTGAAGGCGCTGGCGGAGCGGACCAAGGGGGCCACGGTCGAGATCGAGGGCAGCATGGGCCGCTTCAAGGGGCAGGTGGCCCGCATCACCGTCGAGTCGACCCGCAGCGGGGCCGCCGCCAGCGAGGCAGTGGCGAAGACCCGCCAGTTCCGCGACCATTTCGCAGCCCTGTCGACCGCCTCGCGGCAGATGAGCGGGCAGATCGATCATGCCACCGACCACGCCTTTGCCACGCTGGTGAAGGTGGACCATGTGCTGTACAAGCAGAATGGCTACCTGGCGATTGCCGACCAGGGCAACAACGAGGAGGCGACGGCGGTGCAGGTCGATCACACTGGCTGCCGGCTGGGCAAGTGGCTGCAGCAGGATGGCCAGCGGCTGTTTGGCCAGACCCACGCCTACCGGACGCTGACGGCGCCGCATCAGGCGGTGCATCAGCATGTGCGCAGTGCAGTGGAGCAGGCCAGGCAGCCGTGGGCGCAGGATCGTGCGCGGCAAACGGCCATCATGGCCGATGCCGAGGCCGCAGAAAGGGCCAGTGAGGAGGTGATGCGGCTGCTCGGTCGCATGGTCGATGAGAAGCATGACGCCACCGCTCGACACTGAGGCCGGCCAGCACGCCTGAACCGGATCGACCGGTGGCGATTCAGGTCGGGTTGCGCAGCGGCAGGCTCACCCGCAGCAGCTGGTCATCGAGCGGGGAGCGCGCCTCGACGAAGCCGAGTGCGGCACAGAGCCGGCGCATCGACTGATTCTGTGGCAGCACATCACCGTAGAGCTGGCCGATGCCGCGGTCGCGGGCATGGTCGATCAGCCTCTCCATCAGTTGCCGCCCAACCCCCTGTCCGCTCAACTCCGGCCGCAGCATGATGGCGAACTCGGCCGATTCGTTGTCCGGATCGGCCATCAACCGCACCACGCCGAAGATCTCGCCATCGCTCAGGGCCGTGGTCTCGGTGAGCACCAGCGCCATCTCACGGTCGTAGTCGATCTGGGTCAGCCGCGCCGCCAGCCGCTCGTCGAGTTCGGGCCGCGCCAGCAGTCGCCGCAGCCGCTGCTGTTCGGGCGTCAACAGCAGCAGTGCCGCCTGCAGTGCCGGTTCATCCTCGGGACGAATCGGCCGCAGCAGCAGTGCGCGTCCATCACCGAGTGTGACCCGGCTTTCGAGCGCCTTGGGATAGGGGCGAATCGCCAGCCGTTGCGAAGCGCTCAGCGTGCTCGGCCGCAGCCGCACCCGGGCATCGAGCGCGATCACCCCCTCGGCATCGGCCAGCAGCGGGTTGATCTCCAGTTCGACCAGTTCCGGCAGGTCGGTCACCATCTGCGCCAGCTTGATCAGGCTCAGCGCCACCGCGTCGAGGTTGACCGCCGGATGGTCGCGGTAGCCGCGCAGCAGCCGCGCCAGCCGGGTCCGGTTGATCAGTTCATGGGCCAGGCGCATGTTGAGCGGGGGCAGTTCGAGCGATCGGTCGCGGATCAGCTCGACCGCCGTGCCGCCCTGACCGAACAGGATCACCGGCCCGAACTGCGGATCGACGAAGGCACCGATGATCAGCTCGAAGGCGTTGGGCCGTCGGGTCATCGGCTCGACGCAGAAGCCTTCGATGCGCGCCTGCGGCTGGCTTTTTCGCAACCGGGCCAGCATCGCTGCGGCTGCCTCCTGCACCGCCGCTGGCGTGGCCAGATCGAGCTGCACGCCGCCGACATCCGACTTGTGCGGCAGATCGGGCGACAGCACCTTCAACGCGACCGGCACAGCAAATTGGGCGGCGATGGCCGCCGCCTCGGCGGGCGTGACGGCGCGCCGGGTCGGCACCGTCGCAATCGCATAGGCTTCGAACAGTGCCTTGGCTTCGGGTTCGAGCAGCCACTGCCGTCCCTCGGCCAGCGCCGCATCGATCAGCCGGCGCGCCTTCCGCTCGTCGGGGGTGAACTGCTCGGGAATCGATGGCGGAGTCTCGAGCAGCAGCTGCCGCGCCTTGGCGTGGTCGACCATGTAACTGAAGGCACGCACCGCCTGCTCCGGCGTGTCGTAGCTGGGGATGCGCGCCCGGGCGAAACCGGCGCGGGCTTCGGCCATCGAGGCGGCGCCGACCCAGCTGGTGAACAGCAGCGGCTGGCTGGCCGTGCCGCGCGCCGCGATCAGCGCCTGGGCGGCCTCGAGGCTCGATGCCACCGCCGTCGGGCAGTTCAGCGCCAAGAGCGCATCGATGCCGGGGTCGGCAGCCAGCGCCTGGTAGGCCGCGGCATAACGACTGCCCGGTGCGTCGCCGATGATGTCGACCGGGTTGCTCCGTGACCAACTGGCCGGCAGCAGCTGATCGAGCGCGGCCAGCGTCGCGGGTGCCAGCTCGGCCAGTGTGCCGCCGGCATCCATCAGCGCATCGGTCGCCAGCACCCCCATGCCGCCACCATTGGTGAGGATCGCCAGCCGGTCGCCGGTGATCCGTGGCGACATCGCCACGATCTCGGCAGCGCCGAACAGCGCTTCGAGGTCATCGACCCGCAACATGCCGGTGCGGCGAAAGATCGCCTCGTAGACCGCATCATCGCCGGCCATCGCGCCAGTGTGCGAGGCCGCCGCGCGTGCGCCCTCGGCATGGCGCCCACCCTTCACGACGATCAGCGGCTTGAGCCGCGCGGCCGCGCGCGCCGCCGAGATGAACTTGCGCGGGGCGGTGACGGCCTCGATGTAGAGCAGGATCGCGTCGGTGTCGGGGTCGTTGGCGAGGTAATCGAGCAGGTCACCGAAATCGACATCGGCCATCTCGCCCAGCGAGACCAGGTGCGAAAAGCCGATGCCACGCACGGCGGCCCAGTCGAGCAGCGAGGTGACGATGGCGCCCGACTGGGTCAGAAAGGCCAGCCGGCCCGGCCGCGCATTCATGTGGGCGAAGCTGGCGTTGAGGCCGCTGCCCGGCACCAGCAGCCCGAGGCAGTTGGGCCCGACGATGCGCATGCAGTGCGGTCGCGCGGCGTCGAGCAGCGCCTGCTTGAGCTGGGCGCCGGGCGAGCCGGCCGCACCACCGAAACCGGTCGAGATCACCACCAGCGCGCGGGTGCCACGCGCCGCCAGTTCGGCGGCCAGGGCCGGGATCGTCGCTGCCGGCGTGGCCACCACCGCCAGATCGGGCGTGTGGGGCAGGCTGGCGACATCGGCATAGCTGATCACGCCCCGCACCACCGGATGGTGCGGGTTGACCGGCATGATCGGTCCACTGAAGCCACCGTTGAAGAGGTTGTCGGCAATGACCCGCCCGACCTTGGCGGCTTCGTTGCTGGCACCGATCAGCGCGATCGAACGCGGTTTGAACAGTGCATCGAGATTGCGGATCGACATCGCACGCTCCTTGAACAGCGGCTGTGCTCAGTTGGCGAGTGACCGATAGAGCGCCAGCGGAAACAGCTCGGTCACCTGGATGGCCGGCCGGCCGCCGGTCTGGATCAGGTAGGTGCGCTCGATCCACAGGCCGGGACCGGGGTCGGCCGGGTGATCGGCCGCGACATGGCCGATCGAGACGATGCGCCGGTAGCTCTCCAGCGTGCTCTCGCGCAGCAGTTCCCCGATGCCGAGCCGCCCTGCGCGCAGCGCCTGCTGCAGTGGCTCCGGCAGCACGTCGAGCCGCAGGAAGGAGAGCCCCAGCGCATAGCAACGTCCGCTGTGGGCCCCCAGCAGCCGCACCTGCCGCCGCCACAGCGGCTCACCGGCAGCCATTTCCAGCAGCGGCATCGGCGTGCTGCTCCGTACCGGCTGTTGCTGCTGCTGTTCGATCCGGATCGGCTCCCAGAAATAGGCTTCGAGGGTCTTGGTCACCGTGCCGTCGGTGACCAGCAGCGTGCGCAGGATCGGTGGCAGCGCGGCAAAATCAACTGCGGTGACATCCGTGGCCGAAAGGGTGCTCTCCGGCATCCAGCCCTTGCTGTTGAAAAGCGTCATGTCGGCTCGCATCACTGAAAAAGAGGGCGGTGTCGCTGCGGGATTGTATCATCTGCCCACGCCACTCCTGTTTCGCAGACGAGCCTCGCGGGCGCCGATGAGCACGACCCTTTCACTCTGGCGCTTCGCCGTCGACCGTTATGCCCGGCCGCAGGTGCGGCAGCACTGCCTGCAGTTGCAGGATATGCATGGGCTGTCGGTCAACTGGCTGCTCTGGCTGCTCTGGCTCGAAGCGCAGGGCCGGCAGGCGACGCCAGCGCTGCTCGATCGGGCCGAGGCCGACACCGGCCGGCTGCGCCGCCAGCTCATCGAACCGCTGCGGCAGATGCGACGCAGCCTCGACCAGCAGGACGAGGCGCCGCTCCGACGGCAGATCGGTCGGGTCGAGCTGACTGCCGAGCGGCTGGAGCTGCGCCGGTTGCAGCGGTTGCGGCCGCTGGCCGTGCCGATCACTGCGGTCGACAACCTGCATGGCTATCTGCACTGGCTGGCGCCGGTCGATCCGGCACCGATCGAGCCACTGCTGGCGGCATTGCGCCCCCTGGTGCTGACGGACGCCGCACCGCCATCGTGAATACGCAGCACGGCTTTAGCGGGTAGAATGGCCCTTCACTCGCTTGACCACGCCTTTTCAATGCGTTTTTTTCAATCCTTCGAGGAATCATTCATGGTGAAGATGGCCAGGGTACATCAGCCGCTGGGTCTGATATTGGGGTTCTGCCTGACCACGGCGGCGCTGGCTGCGCCCACGGCTGCCAAGGGACCCAATCTGGACAGCGATGCCAGAAAGTTGAGCTACTCCGTCGGCATCAGCCTGGGCAACCGGTTGCGTGATGACTTCACCAACCTCGACATGGAGGCACTCACCGCCGGCCTGCGCCATGGCCTCGATGGCACCAAGCCGGCGCTGAGCGAGGAGGAGATGCAGAAGATCTTCGCCGACTGGAGCAGCAAGAAGACGGCGGCCGATCAGCAGGCGCGCGAGAGTGCCGCGAAGAAGAACAGCAGCGAGGGCGAAGCCTTCCTCAAGAGCCATGGCAAGGAGAGTGGCGTCACCACCCTGCCCAGCGGCATCCAGTACAAGGTGATCAAGCAGGGCAGTGGCAAGAGCCCGACCCTGGAGGACAGTGTCGTCGTACACTACCGTGGCAGCCTGCTCGATGGCACCGAATTCGACAGCTCCCGCAAGCGGGGCGCGCCGGCCACCTTCCCGGTTCGCGGGCTGATTCCGGGCTGGACCGAGGTGCTGCAGAAGATGAAAGAGGGTGACCAGTGGGAGGTGGTCATTCCCGCCGAGCTGGCCTATGGCGACCAGGGCGCTGGCCGCAAGATCGGTCCCAATGCCGTGCTGCGCTTCGACATGGAGCTGCTGCAGGTCCAGGGCGGTGAGTCGGGTGCCGCTGCACCCGCGCCCGCCGCACAGTGACCGGTGCGCTGCCTTTCATTCCAATAGACCGGAGGTGCCGACTGCCCCGTCGCGGCGGGCAGTCGGTGGCAATCTCCGGCGCTCATCTCTTCCGCTGTGGCGCAGTGTTGTCTGACAGCAACAACAGGAATGGCCGTGATGTCCGATTCGCTTTCCCTTCCCGTCGCACTCTCTGCCGAGCAGCTGTTCCGTCGCTGTGATCCGGCCGGACTCGGCTTCGCCACCACCGCCGAACTGCGGCCGTCCGGCGCCCCGCTGGGCCAGCAGCGCGCCATCGAGGCGATGGCCTTCGCGCTCGATGTCAAACGGCCCGGTTACAACATCTTCGCGCTCGGGACTCCCGGTTCCGGGCGTCACGCGATGATCGAGCAGATGCTGAAGGGACGCGCGGCGACCGAAGCGGTGCCGGGTGACACCTGCCATGTGCACAACTTTGCCCAGCCCAACAAGCCGATCTGGCTCAAGCTGCCCTGTGGCATGGGGGTGCAGTTGCGCGATGCGATGACGCAACTGGTGGAGGATCTGCACAGCGCGATCCGCACCGCCTTCGAGAGCGACGAGTACCGCGCCCGCCGGCAGGTGATCGAGCAGGAGGCGATGGAGCGGCGCGAGGCGGTGATCGAGCAGTTGCGTGAAGAGGCCAAGGCCGAGGATGCATTGTTGATCACGCTGCCGACCGGCTTTGCCTTCGTGCCGGTGCGCAATGGCGAGATGATCAAGCCGGATGAGTTTCATCAACTGCCACAGGAGCTGCGCGACCGTTATGAGGAGCGCATCACCGCCCTGCAGAAGCGATTGCAGGATGCGCTGGCACAGTTTCCGGTCTGGGAACGGGAGATGCGCAACCGCATCAAGGCGCTGAATCAGGCGGTGACCCTCTCGGCCGTCGGGCTGCTGATCGGCGAGTTGAAGCAGCGCTTTGCCACGCTGCCGGCCGTGCTGCGCCATCTCGATGCCGTGCAGGATGACGTCGTCGACAACGCACAGGAGTTTCTCGGTGGCGGTGAAGAGGAGGCGGCGAACAACCCCTTTGCGCCCCAGCCCACCTTCACCCGCTATCAGGTCAACCTGCTGGTGTCGCATGACAATGGGGGTGGCGCTCCGGTGGTCTACTGCGACCTCCCCTCCCAGCCCAACCTGATCGGCCGGGTCGAATACAGGGCGCAGTACGGGATGCTCTCCACCGACCTGACACTGATTCGCCCCGGCGCGCTGCATCAGGCCAATGGCGGCTACCTGATGCTCGATGCCGCCAAGGTGCTGACCCAGCCGCTGGCCTGGGAGGGTCTCAAGCGCAGCCTGCGTGCCGGCGAGATCCGCATCGAGTCGCTCGACCGCGCGCTGGGGCTGAGCAGCACGGTGACGCTGGAGCCTGAACCGATTCCGCTCGACCTGAAGGTGGTTCTGGTGGGTGAGCCGCTGCTGTTCACGCTGCTGTCGCAGTACGACCCGGAGTTTCTGGAACTGTTCAAGGTGATGGCCGATTTCGATGACGACCTCGAACGCAGCCCGGACAGTGAACGCGCCATCGCCGCACAGATCGCCCGCATCGCCGGTGACGAGGCGATGCTGCCGTTCGAGGCGGCGGCGGTGGCGCGGATCATCGAACAGGGGTCGCGGGCCATCGAAGACAGCCAGCGCATCTCGATCCGGCAGGATCTGCTGCATGGCCTGATGGTCGAGGCCGACCACTGTGCCCGCCAGCAGGGCAGCAGTGCCGTGTCGGCAGCGGCAGTCGAGCGTGCCATCACCGCCCAGATCAACCGCGCCGACCGGCTGCGCGCCCGCCTGCAGGAGCAGATTCTGCGCGACACCGTCCGCATCGATTGCAGTGGCCAGCGGGTCGGCCAGATCAATGGCTTGGCGGTGCTCAGCTTCGGCAACTTTCTCTTCGGCCATCCCAGTCGCATCACCGCCCGCGTCCGCCCCGGCAGCGGCGGCGTGCTCGACATCGAACGCAAGGTCGAACTGGGCGGGTCGCTCCACTCCAAGGGGGTGCTGATTCTCTCCAGCTACCTCGCTGCGCAGTATGGACTCGATGGCCCGCTGTCGCTCTCCGCCAGCCTGGTGTTCGAGCAGTCCTATGGCGGCGTCGACGGCGACAGCGCCTCATCGACCGAACTCTATGCGCTGCTGTCGGCGCTGGCCGAGCTGCCGATCAGGCAATCCTGGGCCGTCACCGGCTCGGTCGACCAGTTCGGCCGGGTGCAGGCGATCGGCGGTGTCAACGAGAAGATCGAAGGCTTCTTCGACATCTGCCGCGCGCGCGGCCTGACCAGCGAGCAGGGGGTGCTGATCCCGGCCAGCAACGTCCAGCATCTGATGCTGCGGCAGGAGGTGGTCGATGCCTGCCGCAACGGGCAGTTCAAGATCTTCGCGGTCGAGACCATCGACCAGGGCATCGCGCTGCTGACCGGCGTCGCGGCAGGTCAGCGTGATGCCGAGGGCCGTTACCCTGCCGACTCGGTCAATGGCCGTGTCGAGGCGCGGCTGAATCGCTTCGCCCAACAGTTGCAGCGCAAGCCGCAAGCGGATGCCGAGGCCGATGAGGCCGACGATGGAGCCGGGCCATGAACCGCCAGCGGCCGCGCACGCTGCTGTTCGCCATCGATCTGTCGCCACCCAGCCTGCCGCTGCTCGATGCCGCCGCCGAGCTGGCGGCAATGCTGGAAGTCGAGCTGGCGGTGTGGCGGATCGAGGAGCAGCGGCTGCTGGAGGTGCTCAAACTCCCCTGGTGCCGCCGTGTGCTCCACCATGCCGCCGCGCCGGTCGAGCCGTGCGACAGTGACCTGGAACGGGAGCTGCGGCTGCACCGGCAGCGCATCGAACAGGAACTCAGCGTCAGTGCCGAGCGCTGGCAGATCAAATGCAGCTTCAGCCACCTGCGCGATGAAACCGGGCTGGCGCTGTCCGAGCAACTGCGCAGCGACACCCTGCTCTGTGCCGGCAGCGGCCTGTGGCGGCAGTGGGAGGCCAGCCTGCCGCCACAGGCCATTCTTCATCCCAGCATCTGGCTGCCCAGCAGCCCGCTGCGCGGTGAAGAGGTGGTGGCCATCGTCACCCGGCACGATGCCGAGGCGGTGCTCGATGCGGTCAAACCGCTGGTGCGCCGCGGCCGCCGGCCGGTGGTGATCATCCTGGCCGAACAGCCCGAGCAGGCCCGGCAACTGGAACAGCGGGTGCGTGCCCTGTTGGCGGCCGAAGGAATCGACCCTCGAATCGAGCCGTGGCACTCCGGCGATTTCGACGAACTCTGCCAGCGTCTGCGCAGCCGGGCGATTCGCTTTCTGTTGCTGTCGAACCGCAACGACAAGGTGCCGCCACAGCAGATGGAGCGGCTGCTGCAGGCCGCTGCGGCGCCGGTGATGGTGGTGGCGGCAGACTGAGCCCCAATGCGAAGAGGCCAACCCGCAGGGGTTGGCCTCTTCGATCGCTCCGGTTGCCGCAGGTGTCAATCCTGACCGGCAGCCGCCTCCTTGATGCTGAGCTTGATCCGGCCACGGTTGTCGACATCGAGCACCTTGACCTGCACCTCGTCACCCACCTTCAGGTAGTCGCCGACGCTCTCGACCCGCTGATCGGTGATCTGGGAGATGTGCACCAGACCATCGCGCCCCGGCATGAAGTTGACGAAGGCGCCGAAGTCGACGATGCGCACCACGATGCCGGTGTAGATCCGGCCTATCTCCGGTTCGTCGGTGATGGCGCGAATGCGGTCGATCGCCGCATCGAGGGCGCTCTTGGTTTCGGCATAGATGCGCACCGAGCCATCATCCTCGATGTCGATGTTGCTGCCGGTCTCCTCGGTGATGGCGCGGATGGTGACCCCGCCCTTGCCGATGATGTCGCGGATCTTGTCGGGGTCGACCTTGATCACCTTCATCGACGGCGCCAGTTCCGAGACCTCGGCACGCGGGCGGGCGATCACCTTGTTCATCTCGCCGAGGATGTGCTGCCGCGCGGCATTGGCCTGCTGCAGCGCCACATCCATGATCTCCTCGGTGATCCCCTTGATCTTGATGTCCATCTGCAGGGCAGTGACGCCACGCAGGGTGCCGGCCACCTTGAAATCCATGTCGCCGAGGTGGTCCTCGTCGCCGAGGATGTCGGTCAGCACGGCAAAGCCGTTCTCTTCCTTGATCAGCCCCATGGCGATCCCGGCCACCGGTGCGGAGATCGGCACCCCGGCATCCATCAGCGCCAGCGAGGCGCCGCAGACCGTGGCCATCGAGCTGGAGCCGTTGGATTCGGTGATCTCCGACACCACACGGATGGTGTAGGGGAACTCCTCGAGAGTCGGCAACACCACCTCGATACCGCGCCGCGCCAGCCGGCCATGGCCGATCTCGCGCCGTTTCGGGCTGCCCATCATCCCCACCTCACCGACGCTGTAGGGCGGGAAGTTGTAATGCAGCATGAAGTTGTCGCGGTAGCTGCCCTCGAGGGCGTCGATGGTCGCGCCATCGCGGATCGAACCAAGCGTCGCCACCACCAGCGCCTGGGTCTCGCCACGGGTGAACAGGGATGAACCGTGGGTCTTCGGCAGCACACCGGTCTCGACGAACAGCGGCCGCACAGTGTGGTTGTCACGGCCATCGATGCGCGGTTCGCCGCGCACGATCGAGGCGCGGACGATCTTCTTCTCCAGTTTGGCGAACAGACCATTCAGTTCGGCCGCCGTCGCCGGCGCGAACTGCTCACTGACGATCAGCGCCTCGATGGCCCGCTCGCGCAGTTGACCGAGTCGGTCGCGGCGCTGGCTCTTGTCGGTGATGCGATAGGCGGCCGCCACCTCGTCGGCGAAGGCGGCCTGCAGTGCGGCGTAGAGCGGTTCGTTGATGGCGGGCGGCTGCCACTCCCAGCGCGGCTTGCCCGCCTCGCGCACCAGCTCTTCGATCGCCATGATCACCACCTGCATCTCCTGGTGGGCGTAGAGCACCGCGCCCAGCATCAGGTCTTCCGGCAGCTCCTTGGCCTCCGATTCGACCATCAGCACGGCATCCTTGGTGCCGGCCACCACCATGTCGAGCGCCGATTTTTCCAGCTCGGCATAGGAGGGGTTGAGCAGGTAGCCCGCCTGCGGATCGAAACCGACCCGGGCCGCGCCGATCGGGCCATCGAAGGGGATGCCGGAGAGCGCAACCGCCGCCGAAGCGCCGATCATCGCCGCGATGTCCGGGTCATTGACCTTGTCGACCGACATCACGGTGCAGACCACCTGCACCTCCTGCATGAAGCCCTTGGGAAAGAGCGGCCGCAGCGGACGGTCGATCAGCCGTGAGGTCAGTGTCTCCTTCTCGCTCGGCCGCGCCTCGCGCTTGAAGAAGCCACCCGGAATCTTGCCGGCCGCGTAGGTTTTTTCCTGATAGTTCACGGTGAGCGGAAAGAAGTCCCGGTTCGGCACGACCTTTCGATCACCGACCACCGTGACCAGCACGGTGGTCTCATCCACGCTGACCAGTACGGCGGCGGTGGCCTGCCGGGCAATTCTGCCGGTTTCGAGCGTGACGGTATGTTGACCATACCTGAAGCTTTTTCTGATTGGATTCACCGAATCATTCCTTAATGGATTGCAAGAGCCGGAGCTGGGCGTGCATCGATCAGCGACGCAGGCCAAGTCGGGCGATCAATTGGGTGTAGCGCGCGTTGTCGGTGCGCTTCAGGTAGTCGAGCAGCTTGCGGCGCTGGTTGACCATGCGAATCAGACCACGGCGGGAGTGGTGGTCCTTCTTGTTCTGTTCGAAATGGGGTTGCAGCTTCTGGATGTTGGCGGTCAGCAATGCAACCTGCACCTCGACGGAACCGGTGTCGCCCTCACTGCGCTGGTACTGCTTGACCACTGCTGCCTTTTCTTCTGCACTCATCGACATCTCATGACTCCTGATTGTGGAATATGCCTGTTGATGGACTCGGATCCATCACTGCTTGGCCGAACACCGCGCATATCTGCAGCCTTCGGCCCCATTGTGGACAGCGGTCAGTGGCTCGCGACCAGTCGTCGCGGTGCCAGCCGGCCATCATCCAGAATTTCACCCACGCCGATGAAGCTGCCCGCACCATCGACGATGCGCACCCAGCCACTGCTCGGCAGTTGCGGTGCCATTATCGGCTGCCCCTGCCTGAAGTAATAGAGCGTGGTCTCGTTCAGCTTCACCTGCGGGAAATCACTGACGCTGCTGCTGGCCGGCAGCAGCAATGCATCCAGCGCCGGGTAACCCCCCTGTTCGCGCAGTTCCGCCAGCGCATCGAGGGTCACCGTCTGCGAAATCTCGTAGGGACCGGCCTCGATCCGCCGCAACTGCACCACATGGGCGCCGCTGCCCAGGGCCTTGCCGAGATCCTCGGCCAGCGTTCGGATGTAGGTCCCCTTGCTGCACCGCACGTCGAGTTCGATCTCATCCTCGCCCAGCCGCAGCAGTTCGAGCGCATGGATGGTCACCCGCCGTGGCGGCCGTTCGACCTCGATGCCGGCACGGGCCAGCTCGTAGAGTGGCTTGCCCTGATGTTTGAGCGCCGAGTACATCGACGGAATCTGCTCGATCTCTCCGCGAAAGTGCGACAGGGCCGACAGCACGCGCTCCTGCGTCAGCTGCAGCGGTGCGAAGGTCTCGATCACCTCGCCATCGACATCGCCGGTGGTGGTGCGCGCCCCCAGCTTGAGGGTGACCTGGTAACGCTTGTCGGCATTGAGCAGATAGTGCGAGAACTTGGTCGCCTCGCCGAAGCAGAGCGGCAGCACGCCGGTGGCCAGCGGATCGAGGCTGCCGGTGTGTCCGGCCTTGGCCACGCCGCAGATCGCCTTGGCCCGCTGCAGCGCCTGGTTCGAGGTGATGCCGGCGGGTTTGTCGAGCAGCAGGATGCCATCGACCTGCCGGCCACGTGCCTTGCGCTGTCGTCCCACTGCTCTGTTCACTCCTTCGCCCCATGCGTGCGGTCTTGTGCGATGGCCTGGTCGATCAGCCGCGACAGGTGCGCGCCCCGCTCGCTGCTCTCGTCATAAAAGAAGTGCAACTCCGGCGTCGTGCGCATCTGGCTGACTTTGGAGAGCCGGCCACGCAGAAAACCGGCCGCGCCACGCAGCGCCTGCAGAATCTCCTGCCGTGCCTGCGGGCTGGGCTGGTCGACCACGGTCACATGGACGTTGGCATGGGCCAGATCGCGGCTGACCTCGACATCGGTGACCGTCACGAAACGGGCACGCGGGTCGCGCATCTCGTTCTGGATCTGCAGCGCCAACTCCCGCTTGATGAAGTCGGCCACCCGATCGGTGCGAGAAAACTCACGCGGCATGGTCCAGCCTCACTCGCCCCGGCCGTTACAGCGTGGGTGCGATTTGATGTTTTTCATAGACTTCGATCAGATCACCCGCCCGCACGTCGTTGTAGTTCTTCACCCCGATGCCGCACTCGGTGCCACTGCGCACCTCGCTGGCATCCTCCTTGAACCGACGCAACGACTCCAGTTCGCCTTCGTAGATCACCACCCGGTCGCGCAACACCCGAATCGGTTTGTTGCGGTGGACCACCCCCTCGATCACCATGCAGCCGGCAATCTGGCCGAATTTGGGCGAGTGGAAGACTTCGCGCACCTCGGCCACGCCGAGGATCTGCTCGCGGAACCGCGGTGCCAGCATGCCGGCCAGTGCCTGACGCACATCATCGAGCAGGTCATAGATCACACTGTAGTAGCGCAGGTCGACGCCGCCCTCCTCGATGATCTTGCGTGCCTTGGCATCGGCCCGGACATTGAAGCCGAACAGCACCGCCTTCGAGGCCAGCGCCAGCGTGGCATCGGTCTCGCTGATGCCGCCGACACCACCGCTGATCACCCTGACCTGTACCTCGTCGGTGCCGATGTCGGCCAGGGCGCTCTGAATCGCCTCCAGCGAACCGCGCACGTCGGCCTTCAGCACCACGTTGAGCGTCTTCACCTCGCCGGCCTGCAGGCTTTCGAACATCTCCTCCATGCGCGGCATGGCCGGCTGGCGACTGAGCTTCACTTCGCGGTACTTGCCCTGGCGGAACAGTGCCACTTCCCGTGCCTTTTTCTCGTCGCTGACCACCACGAAGCTCTCGCCGGCATCGGGCGTGCCATCGAAGCCGAGCACCTCCACCGGCAGCGAAGGACCCGCCGCCTCGGTCGGTCGACCGGCTTCGTCCATCATCGCGCGCACCCGGCCGTAGTAGGGGCCGGCCAGCACCATGTCGCCCTTGCGCAGGGTGCCGTTCTGCACCAGCATGGTGACCACCGAACCG
>Ga0116177_10000732_pt1 | contig 24352 bp, 20 predicted proteins | sample AD_STIC10_MetaG_FD_89750 | JGI IMG/M metagenome (GOLD analysis project Ga0116177, IMG submission 89750) | Active sludge microbial communities of municipal wastewater-treating anaerobic digesters from USA - AD_STIC10_MetaG | ecosystem: Engineered > Bioreactor > Anaerobic > Digestate | place: USA... | reverse complement strand
GATCTCTTTGATTGCCTCTATGGCAACTCTGGCTTTGAAATCAGCTGTAAATGTTCTTCTTGACTTTTTCATGTGACAGAAATTTTAAAGTTAGTAAATTCCTGTCCAGTTTTTCTAGACCATAACATTATGCGGCCAGAAACTCATTCATCTTGGCAATTATCTTCTCAGAATCTGATCCGAACAACTGCCACATCTTATCCTTGCCACCACTCGCATCGAATGGTGTATAATCCAGGTCATCATAATCAAGGTGAACACTTGAAGCAATATGATCTTTTATCTTCCTTAGCCAGTTCATCTGCTCCTCATTAAACTTGAGAGCTCCGGTCTGTTTCATGAATATCCAGTCTTTGAAATTCCTGTCGACGGTAAGGTCAAAACTGGTAAGACCTGTTTCCGGAGGTTATAGATACTACGATGACACTCATCGATGATTATAAAGTCAAAAAACTCTACCGGGAGTCTTGGGGTATAGCTTACGGGCCCGGGTTCCGGCTTTTGCCATGACAGTTCGGCCGGATTGGTTTCTTCGTCGCTGTCGTCATCTGGATCAGGACTCTGTCGCGATTCTCTTTCAGGGATTTTTCGAGGTTGTTAATGGCTCTGATCTGACAATCGCGAAGCCATTGTGTGGGCAGTGATGGAAGATTATGAAGTTTGTTACGCAATGATTTACCTCTGCTCTGCCATTCAATAAAGGTCTCTGGTTGATGAAAGGTGAAAACCGGACGTGATCTTGGCTTTGGATCACTATAATCAGTAAAATGTGTCAGAGTACCTGTGCTTTCATATACATAGGGCAGGGGATCATTATCGAGGTACTTGAGTTTGCTTGCAGCATATTCGCCAGATTGTTGTTCATGTGAAGTAAGCCGTACGCCCTCTTCCTCCTTTTTCGCTTCGATTATTCCAACCGGTTTCTTATTAACAAACAGGACATAATCAGCAGGTCCGGCTTCGGTAAGGTATTCTCTTACCGCCACACCCGGCCCGGCATAAAGGTTGATCTCATTTTTTTCTGGATCACCCAGCCACTCTCTCTGAGGGCTTTGTCGATCTTGTCCCGTGCAATCTCTTCCGGAGTCTGGTTCATTTAAAGGTCTCAGTATATTGCTGGTACCAAGGTAAAGAATAAAAAAAGAGGAATAAAGGCATAATTAGGAACTACTATTCCACTTGCATAAGCAATGTTTGTTCAGTGTCCATCTTTTAGACTTATGAATTCGAGCCTATTACTTGCAATAGACATCAACAATTGTATTCATCGGTATACTTGGACCGTTGAGGTGGTGGTCCAGGTTGGTACCGGTGATTACCAACCATGTTACTGCGTTGAATTCAAGTTCCGGACCGGAGATTGTCGCCTCGGGATATGCATCGCCAGGATCATTGCCCACAAACAGGTTGGCCACTTTGAGGGAGAAAACCATCACCACAACCGAGGAGGGAATGCCAAACCTCTGATATCCACACCTACTCCCTGTCCTGCGCCGAGTTAAGCAATCTAGCCGTATGTTAAATCAACATCGTAATAATCACTCCTTAGGGTTCGGAGTTCGCCTGACTTGGCGAGGTCAAATGGTGAGAAAAAACTAATCTTCTACATGTTTCTCAATCAGTTTCACAATACTTTCAACAATCTTTGTCTCAGCATGGCCAGGCTGAATCTTGTTGCCTAATACCTGGAAGGTATTTTTGTTATATGATGCATCATCTATAATGTATCCACTGTTGGAGCCTCCGTTGGTCAAGGTGACAAAAATGGTCTTTGACAACGGTGAGGCTGCTTTGATCTTCTGACCGAAGATATTGTAAATCTCTGCGCTAATATTCGCAAGGGCAATATTTCCTATGCCAAGAACACCTATACCTACATTCACATCAGGCCCGTCTTCAAAAACACCCGGTTCACCCTTGAACTCGCCTTCCTTATTAATATTCACGCGCCCAGGCATCATCAGAGTCTCTCTTGCCCCCCTGATTTTAACTTCAGTTTGGAAATCATTGATGTTGGTCATCACCCGTATGGCCTCCTCCCCGAGGATCATGCCCAGCGCATCAATCCAACGATTCAACACATCAACCGTTTCGGCAGTGGGGGCACCATGCTCAGTCATTCCCTCCAACGAGAGACCTCTCCGCTTAGCTATCTGGTAATCTCGTAGCGGCGACTCAATAACTTCCCTAGTCATTTCATATCCTGTTATTTTAGTCCCGGTCCGTGAGGCAATGACATTCGTCCCAGGCCTTAACCAGAGTGGATTCTGATCGCCTGACGCACCCTGGGTAAACATCATCACCATGTCGTCACCAAAAGACATCTCAATATGACGACATGCAGCACCCGGATAGTCTGCAGACCGTATGCCGGTTACATAACCGTTGACGGGATGCATAGCATAGTTCATATACCCGGCAATTGGGTTGCCATCAAAGTCAGTAAATAACATAACTGCAACTGTCTTGTCTGAAGGACCATCAGGATTGGCTGCTTGGGTCCATTTCCTGGTTGTCTTGTCAATGGCATCTCTGTTCACATTCAACCATGCTTTACCTTCCCCAAAACCAACCTGTGCGTGCCTCAATGACGCTTCTGCTTTCTTTACAACTTCTATGATTGCATCTTCGTCCGACTCGGAAAGTCCTGCACTGTGCGAATGCGTCCCTGACAACAGGATGTTCTCAACCGGGCAGTTTAATTCCCTTGAAATCATAGCCGAAATTTTATCGTATTCTGACCTTATGTTACCGTCAATGGATATCAGCACTGCACGGGTTGCACCGTTATCTAGTACAATAGCCCTGACAAACAGGTCTTCATGGGTATATTTCCCAGTTGGTGGAACTATCGATAGCTGCGCCAGACCTGAAACGTTAACACGGGCAGCACCCACCTTTAAGGGACCCTTCTGCGAGAACGCTGAAAAGGAGAAGGTGATAAAAATTAATAACAAACCAATCTTCCGGGCGATGATAGAACCTTTCATATTCTTCTTAATTCATATAAATACTTAAAAATCAGACTTCTGTAAATTTTATTTAAAAACCTTCTGCGCAAAGTCCTGCCATGCGACACGCCAGTATGCCCACTCATGCCCGTAACCTGGGACCTCATAATAATCAAACTCCACACCCTGTGCAGAAAGAAGATCACGAAAGTCACGATGAGCAGTTACCAGTCCATCTTGTTTGCCAACACTTATGTAGAGAAGCTTCAGCCGGTCATTGGCGGCTGATTCAATCTGTGGAAGAAGCTCCAAGAGCTTTTCCTTTTCAATGGTTTTTGAGACATCCGGGCCACGGAATAATTCAGGATTAGCAGGAGAATCAATCACCTTTGCCACTCCAGGGAAGTTTGGCAATCCACCTGCCAGCGAACCAACCCAGGCAAATTTGTCAAGGTTGGCAAAGGCTGCATAGAGTGACATCATGCCTCCGCGAGAAAGGCCAATGACAGAACGATGCTCGGCATTATTCAGCGTACGATAAGTCATGTCAACATATGGAACAAGATCTGATGCAAGAGCTTTTGGAAAACTCAGGTCATCAGGACGGCTGCCGGGAGGAGGGACACAGGCTATATAATTACGGCCCGCCACTTGGTCGGAGTATATATTACTCATAACCACTATTGCCGCTACTGCCTGTTCTTTTGCAATAAGGTTATCCATTATCTCTGGCACCCGCCCGAGCTCAGTCCAAGCATCCTCATCGCCACCACCACCGTGCTGAAGGTAGATAACAGGGTATCTTTCGTTTCCAGTCTCGTACCCAGGTGGTGTATAGATAGTAGTACGCTTCTGTATTCCCAATGATGGATAGGGGACATACACATGGGAAACAATGCCGTGCGGCACATCATGATATAGGTAATTCTCCGTCTTTTCGCCGGGGATAGGCAACTCACTACGGTATCTCACGCCGTCACGCGTAGATAACGGGTTGCACGGGTCAAGAGCATAGACGCCGTCCACAATAAATGCATAGTTGTACAATTCAGGTTCAAGAGGTCCTATGGTTAAATTCCAAAATCCCTCAGCATCTTTTGTCATTGGGACTTCAGATCCTTCAGGCCATGCATCGGTAGTCCAGCCTCCGGTTGTGTTTACAAGAACAACTGTTTTAGCCTCAGGAGCCCTAAGCCTGAAAGATACAGTACCGTCTTCATTGATTGCTGGAAACTCTATCGGTTTGGTTCCTACATCCATCTTAGGAGTTTCCTGTCCGAAGAGATACCTGCTGTTTCTAGATATTTCATTACGGGTGACTTTGCCGCACCCTGATATAATCACCAAGGCTGCGCTGGCAGCAAATAATGCAGTTTTAAATATCTTTCCCATCGATTCAAGGTATTTATGTTTTCAGTTAATCTAAATTCGCATTCTGTATCCTTTACAAATTATCTCCTGACACTATTCTTGTTTACCCGTTCCACAACCTCTACAACCTTATCTTACGTACCCGGGAATTTTATTCTCGATGCAGTCATACCTTGTATTGATCTTCTCCACAAATAATAGACAACCAACATCATCTTTACAATAAAAAGGTATAGGGATAATGTATGAAACGGGTGCCTTAATGGTCGATCTGCGCAACCCGGGCATTAAAACCAATAATGGCATGATTATGTTTTACCCATTGTTGAATTTATTGTCATTAAAGAAATTATCAGACATTTGTACAGGATGACGAATCAATTTAATAACTTGTGAGCGAAGGAGGGAAAGGGTTATATCAAATGGAAAAGCTTGGTTCATCTGCTGAAAATCAACCCCTGGAAACTACCAGGATGATTGATACTGAATACTTCCGTAAGCTTTATAAGGAATATTATTCTGCTCTTTGTGTCTATGCAACTACATTTACCCGTGATAACCAAATTGCAGAGGAAGTGGTCCAGGATGTTTTTGTAAAAATATGGGAGTCTGGCAACACCCTTTCCATCAATACCTCAATCAGCTCATACCTTTTTACATCGGTTAAAAATGCTTCCCTTAATCACCTCAAGCATCTACAGGTTGTCAACAGGTTTAGTGAGTATTATACCCGGAAATACCAAAATGCACAGGACTTATACTATTTAAGCCAGGAAACAGGAGACTCACTATTGATAGCCCGTGAGCTGGAAGAGCAACTAATGAAGGAGATTGAGTCTTTACCTGATAGATGTAGAAAAATCTTTAAAATGAGTCGATTTGAAAACATGAAACACCAAGAAATCGCAGATAAACTGGGTGTTACAGTCAACACTGTTCACCGCCAGACATCAATAGCTTTGAAGAGACTGAAGCGGATAATTATAAAATCGCTAGCATTACTGGTATTATCTCTCAAGTTCCTTTTTGCCTGAAAACTTTTCTCAAAAAGATAGAATCCTCTTTTATTGTTTACATGGTCCTTGTTGTCATTAATATGTAGTTGATATGGAGAAGATGACTGAAATAATTGTGCGTGTGCTTAAGGGCGAAGCCTCACCTTCTGATAAGCAGACACTTATAGCCTGGCTAAATGAGAGCCCAGAGAATAATGAGAGTTTTAGAAAGCTGGAATCCCTATGGAATGCCATCAACATCATTGATAAATCAAGGGTATTTGATCACGAAAAAGCTTTCCTGAAGTTCCGCAAGGAGGTCGAGTTAAAACTCAAAGCTTCCAAAAAGGCAAGACTGGTCAGGATTGCTGACTACATCATCCGTATTGCAGCCGTTGCAATAATATTATTTGGGATCGGGCACCTGATCTTTTCTAGGCCTGAGGAACCTTTCATTACTGAAAAAGCGAAATGTGAAATAATTTCACCGAGAGGCTCCAAAACACAGGTTATTCTCCCGGATAACTCCACTGTATGGCTTAATTCGGAGAGTAAGCTTGAATACAATAATGAATATGGTATAGCAAGCAGGGAAGTCTTCCTGGAAGGAGAAGGATTTTTCGAAGTTAAGACCAACCCGGAACAGGTATTTGTTGTCAATACGGCCTGTCTGAGAATTAAGGCACTTGGGACGACCTTCAATGTCAAGTCATATCCCTCAGATAATATGGTTGAAACCACTTTGATTGAAGGAATGGTGGACCTTGAGAACATCACATACGGGAAACCTGCCACTATTGCCACGCTGGAACCGAACCAGAAGGTCACCTATTATAAGGTTACTGAAAAGGCTGGTAATGAGAAGAAAGATAGAGGGATTACCTGTGATGATGCAAATTCTTCAAAGGTAAAGGATATAATCCCGATACTTTCCAACGAAAATGTGGACGTTTCGCTCGTGACTTCCTGGACTAATAACATGATCTTTTTTGACCATGAAACCTTTAATGATCTGGCCGTAAGGCTTGAGAGACGGTTCGGGGTAAACATTTATTTCCTTGATGACGAAATAGGGAATCTTGAGTTCACAGGAACAATCAGTGATATAATTATTGAGCAGGTACTTGAGGCACTCCAATTCGCCGCACCCTTCTACTATCAGTTCTACGACAAGGATATTTACATCTCAGATAAGCCTATTCTTAAAAAACCCTCACAGGAGACAATTATAAATTATCCAAACACTAACTTGAAAACCACTATGCCTATGGAAAACAAATCAAACTGAAAACGAATCGGGAAATGCTGCAACATTTCCCGACCATTGTTTTTAATTAAACCAGGGAGTACATTTTACTAACAGGCCTCTCTGGATCATTTAACCAAAAACATACAAATTTATGAAAAAAGCTCGATTTAGGAAAACTCTGCTAATCATGAAAATGTCGACCTTTTTATTGTTCTTTTGCCTGACTGCAATTTCAGCCGAATCGTTCTCGCAAAACTTTTCCTTTGAAATCAGGGGCGAAACAATTAAGGACTTATTAGCAAAGATAGAAAGGACAAGTGACTACAAGTTCCTCTACAGGTCGGACCTGACTAAGATTAATGATCCTATTACTGTCAGTATAAGTGATGAGAACATCGAAAGCATTCTTACCAAGGTCTTTGCATATTCCGGTTTGGTCTTTAAGATTTTCGATGACAATCTGGTTGTCATTTCAAAAGCGAATGAATTTCAGCAACAAAGTGTTACCGGTAGGGTAACAGATGCCACTACCGGGGAACCGCTGCCGGCTGTTACTGTTACAATTAAGGGTACCACCATAGGTACTCTGACGGATGTAAACGGAAGCTTTATCATTCCTAGGCCTGATAGGGGTATGACTATATCATTCTCCTTCATCGGATATACTTCCTATGAGGTTATTTATAACGATGAGAATACATTGGAAATAAATCTTGTACAGGCAGATCTTTCCCTTGATGAGGTAATTGTTGTTGGTTACGGAACCAAGACAAAAAGCTCTGTAACTGGAGCAATTTCAACGGTTGGAGAGAAAGAACTTGAGAATATTGCCGTTACCAACGTTGCAGGTGCCCTGCAAGGACGGGTCTCAGGGGCATTTGTAACTTCTGAGAGCGGTCAGCCGGGAGCTGGCTCAAATATTTATTTCCGTGGCCCGATGTCAATCAGTGGTGGTCGTCCTCTTTATGTCGTGGATGGTGTCCCTATAAGTGATCTCAGTTATGATTTCAACATGATTGACATTGAATCAATAAGTGTTCTTAAGGACGCCTCTGCAGCTGCTATCTATGGAGCAACTGCTGCAGGCGGTGTTATCCTTGTTACTACAAAACGGGGTGCCAAACAAAAACCCACGGTAAGCTTTGACGGCAGCTACGGGGTCCGGAACGTGATTAAGGTTCCAACCCTTCTTCAAAGAGATGATTATATTATGGCAAAGGAGCTTGCAGGATATGACGTTATTGATTTGTTTGGACCGGAGAGTGAATGGAATAATTTGCCTGATACTGACTGGTTTAACGAGTGGTATAATCCTGGTGCTGAGCAGAATTATAATTTATCAATGTCAGGCGGGAGTGATGCTTCAACATATTACCTGTCAGGCAACTATAACAGCATTGAGGGAACACGCCTTAACAATTGGATTCAGCGCCTTACTTTACGAGTCAACTCTGATCACCAGATTACAAAAAAGTTAAAACTGTCAGAGAACATATACTTCAAATATGGAAAAGAGTCGCCTCCGACTCCTCCTCATGAAGGGTTTCAGACTTACAGGAGTATTCCGGTTATGAGTGTCTATGATGAGACTAATGAATCAGGTGGCGGATGGGGAATGACCCCTAAAGGCTTTCAGGGACGAAATTATGTGGCTGAAGCCTCAACTCTTTACGCCAGGAACATTGATTATTCAATAAACATGAGCGGGAGTCTTGATTATGAGATGATTAATGATCTACACCTGAAAGGGCTGATAGGAGTAATGTTGAATGATAAAGATGCATATTCCTACCAGGAGCCTTGGTTTGACGGTTCATGGTATGCCCTTGAATCTTTCTCAAAGGCTAATGCCAAACTGAAGCAGTACATTGCTACCTTTACACTGAATTATGACAAAACCTTTGGTAGCCACCAAATTTCAGGATTACTTGGTTATGAAGCCAGAAGAGCTTATTCAAGCTTCCTTGACTATGCCAACCAGGAATCATTTGTTGCCAGGCCTCAATCCTCTTCATTGGCTCTCGGTGTGGAAAGCCAGACTGGATCCTTTTGGGAGACGGATGTCCTTGACCGTATCCTATCACAGTTTGCGAGACTGGAATACAGCTACCAGAATAAATACCTCCTCACTGCCAACGTGCGTCGTGATGGCTACGGATCAAAATTCGGTCCTGAGAACAAGTATGGTATATTTCCGGGTGTCTCTGTTGGATGGGTTTTGACCAAGGAGTCATTTATGAGTGGGTTATCATTCATTAACCTCCTTAAGCTTAGGGCTGGTTATGGTATTCTGGGGAACCCGGTTGGCCAGGACTTTGCCTTTACAAGGTACTATACATTAGGTTATACATATGACTGGTCTGGAACTTCCGCTGCTGGACAGAGAGAAACCGGAATTGCAATTGTCGATGCCTTGGCAAATGCTGAAATCCAGTGGGAATCAGTGGCAACAACCAATGTCGGGATAGATGCAAGCTTCTGGAAAGGCCGTCTTGCATTTAACCTTGATTTCTACTCAAGGCAGACACAGAAAATGTTGTATAATGTTGGCATTCCTCCGTCAGCCGGTGTTGGATCCAGTGTTCAGGCCAACATAGGTCAGATGAGCAACACCGGGTTTGAGATACAGGTTGAGCACCGTAATGATATCGGTGATTTCAACTATTTCGTCTCATTTACCGGTGGCTTTAATAAGAATAAGCTCATTTCTCTCAACCCAGACCTGGAGAGACTCTTTATTACTTCAGGTAATATCGGTCAGGGCGAGTCGGGAGGCGGTTTCTATGGTGGTGCAACCATCTGCCGTTCAGAGCCCGGACTGCCGCTCGGCCAGTTCTACGGATATGAAACCGCAGGAATTTATGCAACTGATGCTGAAGCTGGAACACGTCCCACTTTCAGCGGATACACTCCGCAGGCAGGTGACCTTATTTATGTAGACCAGAATAATGATTTAGTTATCAATGCCTCTGATCAGGTTTACATCGGCAATCCTTGGCCTAAGATGACCTATGGTTTTAACCTAGGCGGCGGTTGGAAGAGCATTGAAGTAAGGGCTCAGTTCAATGGCACGATCGGCAATGATATATATAACGGTCACGATTCTTATGAGTATAACTTCTTCTCGGATTACAACACCTCACCGAAGATATTTGACGCTTCATTCTTCGGTGACAATGATCTGACAGATATCCCGAGGAGTGCCACACTCTCCAAACCTGATAGGAACAGGAACTGGGGTGCAGTTTCAGACTACCATATTTATGATGGCTCATACCTTCGTCTTAAAAACCTGCAGGTCAGTTATACATTACCCGAACAGATGGTAGGGAAGATGCACATGAGTTATATTAAGGTCTTTTTCAGTGCTGATAATCTTCTTACTATAACAAAATACCCGGGACTTGATCCTGAAATTGCCCCTCAGGCTAACTACGGAGGTATCCTGGCACAGGGCATTGATTTCCCGAGTCCACGTTATCCCCTCTCAAGGATTATCTCTTTCGGAGTAAACATGACATTCTGAAACCTTAAACTGAAGAATTATGAAAATGAATATAAAAAATCATGTCCTCCTGGTGTTTATCACCAGTCTGCTCATGTTCAGCTCCTGCGGAGACGAATTCCTGAATGTTTCAGATCCACTGGTACTTTCAGAAGGGATATTCCCGCAAGAAGTAAGTGACCTGGAACCAATAATGGTGGACATTTACGGGAGGCTGCAGGAAACATATTATGGCACATACATGAGACTGTGGCCCCTTATGTCACACAACCGTGACCATGGGTATAACGGTGCGCAATATAATGAGTTTGCCCTTATTGAGTTAAATCCAAACCTTTCCAACGTAAATAATGTATGGACACGGCACTACCTGGCAGTTGGAAAATGCAATGACATGCTTGCCGCAATTGACAGGTTACGTGAAAAAGGTGGTCTGACGATATCACAGATGAATAAACTGGATGAATATGAAGGACAGACACTTTTTATGCGTGCCTTCAATTATTTTTACCTAATCAACTTGTATGGTGAGTCTCCTATTTTAACCGAAGCCGATAAGAACAAGATGGGAGTGCCACTATGGGATTATGCCCCGGATATTATTAATGAAACATATAAGCCAAGGGCAACACAGGGGGAAGTTTGGGATTTGATTATTAGTGACCTTAAGGCGGCGGAAACTCTCCTAAATGGAGTTGTCTTCGCAGAGAAAGCAAGGGTCAATGAATGGGCTGTCAAGAGCTTCTTAGGCAAAGCATATATCTTTACCCTTCAATGGGATAAAGCCAGGGATGTGCTGAAAGATGTGATTGATAACAGCGGCAAACAATTGGTAAGCTATGACATCCTACGCAATTCATTCAACGGCCAGAATAAATTCAACGGGGAATCTATTTTTGAAGTTAACTCTACTTATGACCCCTTAGGAGGAACTTCCCAGTTTAATACAGGTGCTGACTGGATGAAAGGAATTAGCGTTTCTTATGTTGATGCTAATGGCATTGAGGTATGCAATGGGTTCGGAAACTTTTTCATTCATGACATGACCATGCCAAGATATGGATTTAACAGTACTGCCACCACAACGGCCGAACAGAAAGACCCTGCTTATCTAGCCTATTCTCTGCAGGTACGCGCTGACAAGAGTGTCGATCCGCGTTTATATGTTACAGCATTCCAGCCTTATGTCGACAGCATAAATTACATAGGCAACTGGAGGAAGATAGCCAAGGGTCGTGTTGAATCATATAATGCAGAGACTTCAAAAGCATGGTGCATACATAAATATAGCGTTATTGACCGCTACTGGGGAGACCTTAACGGCTGGCATGGGATAAATATGATTGTAATGCGTCTTGCAGAGGTATACCTCCTTTACGCCGAGGCCCAGATGCATCTTAACCAGACTGTCGTAGCTCTAGAGTATGTGAATAAGGTACACAGAAGGGCATATGACATGCCTGTCCATACCCCGTCACCATTTGACTATGAATCACTTTCTGCCAGGACCAAGACGCTTGATCCGACTGATCCTCTTGCAAATGATCCGCTGAAATATGAAAGGTGGGCCGAATTCGGTGGTGAAGGAGTATGGTGGTTTGATGTCCGCCGCTTTGACCTGGGTCAGGAAGAAGCCACATACTATCAGAGGGTTAAGGGCGGAGTACTTGAATGGAGGGACACCAAGTATGCCATGCCAATTTCGACAACTGAAATGAACGCTAATTCTCAGATGATTCAGAATCCGGGTTATTGAGCCTTTTATTGGTTAGTTTTTAAATGTTTTGGATGAGTTAGGGAACAATGTGGGCACTTTGGATCTAGCAGGTCCGGGCAAGTGCCCACTTATTTTAACCTTTTTGCATTTTCAATATTAACATCCGGCATTGAGACGGATTACATGGTTGTTTATTAACTTGGTTATGAAAACAATACTGGCTTTCCTCCCACTACTTGTATTACTAATTACCAGATGCGGGTTGAACTCCTCTTCTACCCCATCGGTGACTGAAGAAGACTGGGGCTGGCAGGATGGCAAGGCCGTAAAACTCTTTACCCTTACAAACCGGAATAGCATTGTACTTAAGGTAACCAATTACGGAGCAACAATAACTTGGATCTCGGTGCCTGACCGTAATGGAGTTTTTGAGCCTGTTGTGCTCGGATTTGATAGTCTGAATGAATATGTTGCTGTAAGGGGAGGTTACGGAAGCGTTATAGGTAGGTATGCCAACAGAATCGGAGGTGCACAGTTCATCCTCAACGGTGAAAAGTACACACTGACGGCAAACAGCAGGGGAAATACAATTCATGGCGGTAACAAAGGATTCAATAAGCAGGTGTTCGATATTGATACTTCTTATGTTAAAGGTGACTCAGTAAAGGTGGCCTTCAGCTACCTGAGCCCTGATATGGAGGAGGGATTCCCGGGAAATCTATTATTGAAAGTTACATATACCCTCACTGTGGAGAACGAAGTAGTGATTGATTATGAGGCAACAACCGATAAGCCAACTGTTGTAAACTTCACCAATCACGCTTATTTTAACCTGGGCGGATGCCGGGGATCCATTCTTGATCACTATCTCATGGTTGTTTCAGATTCCATCTGTGAGGTTGATATCATAGGGCTTCCGACTGGAAGGCTACTTCCGGTAGCAGGGACCGCTTGGGATTTCAATTATGCCAGGCTGGTAGGTAGCAGGATAGATGCGGTAAAACCGGGTTATGATAATACCTACATGCTTCGTCGGGAGGGTGATGGGATAATACTTGCGGCCGAAGTCTATGACACTGTAAGCGGAAGAGTTATGGAAGCATTCACCACTGAACCTGGGATGCAATTGTATACTTCCAACTCTGACCGGAAAACCATCGGCCATGACGGTAATGAGTATGGTAGGTATTATGGTATCTGCCTTGAGATGCAACACTTTCCCGATTCACCCAATCATCCGAATTTTCCAAATGTGGTTCTGGATCCTAATGAAACATACAGGCAGACAACGATTTATAAGTTTTCCACAAAATAAATAAAACATTATGCGGAGTATAAGATTATTCAATACTATAATCCTCCTCTGGTTTCTCATATCATTTCCCCTGTTTTCGCAGGTTGGAAATCTTAGGGTAGGGGCCGCAAGGATAGATATCACCCCGGCACTAGATGCCCTGCCTGCAAAAGGGTATCCCCGTGGAATCCGTGATCACATATATGTAAGGACAATTGTTGTTGACAATAGCTTTACCAGTGCTGCATTTATCACTGTTGACATAGACGGAATCGGAGCTGGTCTTATTCCTAAAATATCGAGTGAGGCAGGTGTGCCCGAAGAAAACATAGTAATTTCACCTACCCATACCCACAGTGGCATTCAGCTTCCCCGCGGAAATGCCTCGGACGTTGATCCAAATAGGTTGATCTTCGCAAAAAACTTTGAAAAAAGTATTATAGAATCGGTAAAACTAGCCAGAGAAAACCTTCAGCCTGCAAGTGTAGGGTACAGCACCGGCAGTGCTTATCTCAATGTAAATCGCAATGCCATCGACCCGTTCACCAGGCAATGGACGCAGGCTCCAAATTATGACGGACCCAGCGACAAGACAGTGGCTGTAGTTACATACCGATCTTTAAATGGTGAACCCATTGCAATTTTCTATAATTATGGGATGCACGGTAACAGCTCATACATGAGTGGCATACTGACCGGAGATTTTCCCGGCGAAGCGTCAAGATATATCGAAAGGTTTTATGATAATAAGGTGGTTGCAGTTTATTCTCCGAGTGCTCAGGGCGATCAGAATCCGAGATATCTGCAACCAATGTTGGACATAGAAAAAATTAAAAGCGACCTTGCCCTCTCAAGTGGAAGGGCAAAAAACTCTGAGGAGGCTAACAAGATGGCGGGTTTTGAAGGTGCGGTTGATGACATCGTAAACATTGATCCGCATCTTTATGAACGTCAGTCACAGATGATCTCTGCCCTTGGAGCTTTTCTTGGGGAGGAGGTGCTGCGCGTAATCAAATACACTACAAGATATAATTCAGAGATCCGGATCTACTCTTGCGATACAACCGTCACATGTCCGGGCAGAACCCGCACCAATTTCAATCGTGAGGGTTTCGCGGCAACATATACTGATGGCAACCAGGTAAATATCGGACTGAAACTGCTTGTAATCGGTAGTATTGCATATGCAGTCATGGGTGGCGATCCATTCTCGAGGATAAAGGAGCAGCTGATGGATGAGGCTCCATTCAATCATACCATCATGGTGGTCATGAGCAACGGTCTTGGCGGGGGCTATATCCCGACCGATGATGCATACGGAATGAATACTTTCCAGGTCTTGGGTTCAAGGCTGAAACCCGGATGCGCAGAACGGGCAATAATTAACGGATTCCTTAATCTGATGGATAAGGCTTGGAGGTGATCGACTCAGTCTGCTTAATAATAATGTTCTGAAGAATTCAAAAAAAACAAATAAAAAATGAAAACGAACAGGAGAAACTTCTTCCAAGTCTTGGGTGCTAGTGCTGCAGGATTTGGAGTCGCCAGTGCGGTATGGGTACCTGACTGGACAATAGCAAAGAATAAGCCGGATGTCTCCACCAATGCCTTGATCGGCGGAATACCGGTAAAGAGAAACAACCAGATGTGGCCTATAAAATCAGAACTGAAATCAAGGCGGATAAAGTTCGATTCACCCCAGAACCAGATCAGTTGGGCATTCATGAAAGAGTTGAGAGAGCACAACAAAACCAGGAAAATCTACGATGTCAACCCCTATGCTGAAGTTTACACCTTTCGTGAAAACCTTTATGGTATTTTTCAGGAGAATTGTGACGGTGCCGGTGATTTCTGGATGTACCTTCTCATCGGCCCGGCAAAAGCCATGCTTATTGATACAGGGTTTGGCCTGGGAAATCTTAAAGGCTTGGTTGATGAGCTCACTGGAAATATGCCGCTTATTGTCGTAAATACTCATGACCATTATGACCATGCCTATGGAAACTGCCACTTTGATAAGGTGTACTGTCATGAATACTTGGTACCTTATCTTGAAAACCAGCATGCGAACATGTGGGATTATCTGTTCGATGATTACGGAAACAATATCTGGCTTGAATTTGATAGGAAAGACCTGCCTGTATTCAAAAAATACGAGATTGTAGGCGTTCCTGATGGATATACATTCAACTTAGGAAGCGATTATGATATTGAACTGGTGTTTACCGGTGGACACGCTGCAGGGCATGCCGGATACCTTGATAAGAAAGGTCGTATTTTCTTTTCCGGTGACAATATCTGTAGTGATGTATCTGGCTGTGGTTCAGTAAATACCACAAGGTCGGGTCCGTATGCTGAGAACACTGCACTTAAAGTTTACCGTGACAATGTAAAAAGGCTGGTTGACCGCATGGATGAGTATGATTACATATTCCCGATGCATTTTATGAATAACATTGAGAACAACCTGATGCCAAACATTCTGGAGGCATGTGACGCCATTCTTGCTAACCCGGAAGACTATGATTACAAAATTGAAAAATATGGCAAGGACCGGTTTGCCGGACCATCGGTAAGGTATTTCAAGTTCATTAAAGGATTCAGCGTCATCGGTTATGGATACAGGAAAATCTGAGTTAAGTAAATGACACAGCAATACAAAACATACAATAAAAATGGAAAAGACATATGAAATGTGGCCGATCATCGGTGCATCAAAGGCAAAGAGGATCAAATGGAGTGCACCACAGAACCAGATCAGCTGGACTTATATGAAGATGCTCAGGGAAGGAAACAAAACAATGAAGGTATATAATATCAATCCATATATTGAAGTATATCAGTTCCGTAACAACATGTACGGTCTCTTCAATCAGAACTGTGATGGAGCAGGCGATGTCTGGCAGTACCTCATCATTGGTCCGAAGAAGGCAATGCTCATTGATACGGGCTTCGGCCTCGGAGACCAGAAAGGACTTGTAAACATGCTGACCGATAATAGACCGCTTATTGTTGTAAACACTCACCTGGGGCCGGATCATTCATTCGGCAATGTGCTGTATGACAAGGTATATTGCAGTGAATACGAGGTTGATAACATCAAAAACAGGCTGAAACCAGGAGCGTGGGATTACCTGTTTGATGAGAATGGAAACAATATTTGGTTGCAGTTCGACAGGAAAGACCTTCCTGAGTATAGGGATTATGAACTGATAGGTGTACCTGATGGTCAAGTATTCAATCTAGGTGATGATTATGACATTGAGTTAGTATGGATGGGTGGCCATTCCGCAGGGATGTCGATGTTTCTTGACAGGAAAGGACGCTCACTGTATGCCGGAGATGATATATGCAGCGATGTTATCGGATGTGGAAGCGGTCCTAAGGAAGGAGGATTCTACAATGAATACTGCAACCTGACCACATACCGTGATAACCTGGCAAAACTGGTGCCAAGAATGGATCAGTTTGATTATATCTTTCCGGGTCACTTCATGGTCAATCTTGAGAATTTTCTGATACTTAATATTCTTGAAGCCCTCAATGAGATCATTGCTGATCCCACATGTTTTGACTATACAGTGGAGCATGTCAGGAGTACCGGCGAAACTAGGGTACGGATGCATAAGTTCGTGAAGGGGTTCGGAACTATCGCATATACTGAAAATGGTGTTTATCCGCCCAAATCATAATATAATCATCTTGAACCAAAAATAACCGAATCAGATGTCAACAGACAGACGTTCTTTCCTGAAGGCGGCAGGATTCAGTGCAACCGCAATGGCGCTGGCTCCTTCAGTCGGTCTGACCTCTTGTGCAACACAAAAGAATTCCAACGATGGGCAGAAATTGTTCATTGGTGATAATATTGCAGTTGTCGGAACAACCAACGGGGAGGTCAGAGGATTTGTCCTGCGCGATATCAACTATTTCTTAGGAATACCTTACGGAGCAGACACCTCGAAAAAAAATCGCTTTATGCCTCCTGTAAAACCTGAACCATGGGCTAATGTATTCCCGGCAATATGGTGGGGTAATGGGGCTCCTCAACTGATAGAGGGGATTTATTCAGGTAATAGTAGGTACCGTGCCTTCCTTCACCATGCAAACTTTGATGACCTGAGCGAGAACTGTCTGTCAATAAATATCTTCACCCCCGGTATTAATGACGGAGGGGGAAGACCGGTGCTATTATGGATGCATGGAGGCGCCTGGCATTATGGCATCAGTCATGAGCATGACGGGGTTATTGGTGAGAACCTTGCCAGGTTAGGTGATATCGTCTTCTGTTCGATAAACCACAGGCTCGGGCCCATGGGATTCTCTGACTTTTCTGCTGTGGGGGGAGAAAAATATGCAGATTCGGGGAATTCCGGGGCCCTAGACCTGGTGGCAGCTCTTGAATGGATACGTGATAATATATCAAACTTTGGAGGTGATCCGGCAAATGTTACTATCATGGGTCAGTCTGGTGGCGGAGGTAAGGTTGTGACCACTGCAGCTATGACCCCTGCAAAAGGACTCTTTTGCAAGGTTGTATCTCTCAGTGCGGCTGATTTTGAGCTGAGAGACAAGGAGATGACTCGCAAAGTCGGTTATTATATCTTGAAGGAAGCCGGATTACAGCCTTCGCAGATAGACAAACTTCAGGAGATGCCTTGGAGGATCTATTATGACATCGCCATTCGGGCTGCTGAAAAGTATATAAAAGAGACTGGTACTACTCTCTCCCCGATGAAAGTGTTCCAGCCTCAGGTTGACGGCAGGAATATAGAATACCCGACCTTTTTTCCTGAAGCCTCACCGGTAATGGCTGAAGTGCCGATGATTATCAGCTCAACTACCAATGAGAGCTCAAATGCCTGGAAGGACTCTTCACTTGAATCGATGACTCTCGATGGCATGAAAAAGGAGATGACCAGAAATTACGGGGAAAAGGCAGGTGAAATCGCAGATGCCTATCTAAAGGCTTTCCCCAGCAAAAAGCCCTATGAACTACTGTCAATAGCCACGAATACGTTCAGACAACGGGCAGTGGCACTTGCTAACGCCAAGTCAAGGCAGTCGCCTCCCGTATTTATGGCATTGTTTGGCTGGCAACCTCCATTGTTTAATAACAGGCTGATGGCTTTTCATACTCTTGATCAGTGTTTCTGGTTTGCAAATACGGATCTTATGATTACACATACCGGTGGAGGTGCAAGGCCCAGGGCACTCTCTGAGAAAATGGCTGGGTCATTGATTCAATTCATGAAAACGGGAGACCCAAACGGGGGTGGATTGCCTCATTGGCCAGTATATACCAGTGAAAAGGGGGAGCTGATGTTTCTTGATGATATTTGTGAAGTACAGTATGACCCTGATAGGGAAGCGAGAAAAACCTTACCGCCGATAATATGAGGGCAGATCTATCTTGCCAGCCTTGAGATCTGACTTATAAATTGCTTGACAAAGCTTGTGAGAACAATGAAAACAAACAGGAGAATCTTAGTCAGAATAATAGGTACCGAAGATGCAGGGCCGGGAGTATCTACTACTTTGCCGCTGTCATCCTGCTCAGGTTCAGGTAGTGGCGAGACTCCTGACAACATCATTGCTGGAACTGTCATCGACAAGAGACATGGTCATAGGTGGTAAATCAGGTCTGTGCTGAAATCAAGGACATCCGTTACGACGTACCACAGAACCAGATCAGCTGAGCTTTCATGGAAAGTTGAAAGAACACAACAAAACAAAAGAATTCACGACACAGAAATGTACGTGGAGGTGTGCCAGTTCCGTGACAATATAAATAGGCTGGTTGACCAGATGGATGAATGTGATTACATCTTTTCACAGCATTTCATAAATAGCGTTGAGAACAACCTTATAACCAATATCTTGGAGGCATGTGATGATATCCCTGCAAATCCGGTGCAAAATTATGATTACATGATTGAAACCTAGGCCAAGTACCACGATCAGGATCGCTCTCCAAGGTATTACAAGTTTGTAAAGAGTTTTAGCGCTTACCATTACCAAGTGGTCTGAAGTCAACATATTGATTGGAGGAATATAGAAATGAATATACAAGAGCAGAAAACAGGACAGATGTGGCCTATTAACGGTGCATCAAAGGCAAAAAGAATAAAATGGGGTGCAGTACAGAACCAGATCAGCTGGGTTTACATGAAGATGCTCAGGGAAGGCAATAAGACCCTGAAAGTATATGATGTTAATCCCTACGTAGAGGTTTACCGTTTTTACGATAACCTGTATGGCCTTTTCAATCAGAACCTTGACGGGGCAGGCGATGTATGGATGTGGCTTGTAATAGGTCCGAAAAAGGCGATGGTTATCGATACTGCCTGTGGACTCGGTGATCTGAAAGGTCTTGTAGATGAAATTACAGAAAATATGCCTCTGGTAGTTGTCAATACGCACGGTCATTCAGATCATGCACGCGGGAACAGCCAGTTCGGAACAGTATACTGTTATGAAACCCTACTGCCAAAGCTTAAAGAACAGGATGAACATATTTGGGACAAGTACTTTGATGAAAAAGGCAATCCCCTTTGGCTTGAGTTTGACCGGAATGATATACCGCCATTTAAGAAGTACGAGATTGTTGGTGTTCCTGACGGGTATGTCTTCAACTTGGGTGGTGATTATGATGTTGAGCTGATTTTTACAGGCGGACATACAAACGAGCATGTGATGTTCCTTGATAAAAAAGGCCGCTTCCTCTTCGCCGGTGACAATGTTTGTAGTGATGTTACAGGCTGTGGCAATGGTGGCGGCAAATATGCAAACCTGTCTACATTCAGCAAAGCCCTGACAAAACTTGTTGAACGGATTAATGAGTATGATTACATTTTCCCCGGGCACTTTATGGTCAACCTTGAAAACCATTTAATGTTCAGCCTACTTGAAACTGTGAATGCAGTCATCAACGACCCCAACTGTTATGATTATAAAATCACTCATATCAGCGGTGGCGGTGGACCGGGCCGGGTGAGGATGCATAAGTTCATCAGGGGTTTCAGTACTATAGCCTATACAGAAAGTGGTGTTTATGTGCCGGATGAACCTACCATTTAAAAGTAATGCTAAGGACATCCTCAGACTGATATTATTGATATAATTTCAGAACAGGCTTGTGATGAAATTGATTAAAACAATTGCAGTATTGGTGCTTTTTTCATTTGTACTGGATGCACAGGAATCTGGCACAATTTTTTCTTTTACAGAAGGTGGATTATGCGGGGAAGTACAGGTAAAACCTTGGGATGTGCTTGATGACGTATCTGTTACATTCAGGCTATATGCTTCTCGTACCAATGAAGTACTGGTAAATGTGAACTGGCCGGAAGGCCGGTGTATAGCGATGATCAAAAGCTGCAATAATGTATGGAAAGATACCACGAGAGACAATCAATCTGAGCTTTGGACCTATACGTTTTCAGTAGATGGTATCAGGACAATAGATGCTAGCAATTATAACATCTCACGTTACGGTGTAGGATTCATGAATACCGTTCTTGTACCTCGTGATATGTTAGAGTTTATGCAAGCATATCAAATGTCGCACGGAATTAGGTCAACGATCTGGACACCCTCAACATTTATAAAGGTCTCTAGTCATGCATTTATATATAGACTTCTAAGATATGAGGGATGTGAAGCATCCTGCCCTGTCCTTTACCTGTTGCATGGCCGTGGCGGAGATGAAGATGCATGGCCTGCCATGGGAATTGCCAGCATCATCATGGACCAACTCATTGTCCAGGCCAAGGCCAGTCCTATGATCGCGGTAATGCCTAATACATACTGGAATGAGCTTGCATCTTTTGACCTGGCTGGTCCCTGCTTCGCACCCCCTCTCGGCATGGGCGGTAGTGGCAACAGAGTTATAAGTGGTGCCTCTCGAGCTCTTGGCACTGTTGCTCCCACTACTCCAGGTGGTATTGGCATTGTTCCTCCCAGTACCCCGGGTGGAGAAGGCAACACTCAGAGAGACTACAGTAAAAACGTTCAGAATATCGTTGGACGCTTGATCCCGGTCATTGAGAAGAACTTTCAGACTTTGCACGGTAGCAAGAACAGGGCTATCGCCGGATTGTCAATGGGCTCACAGATAACAGCCAATGCAGAACTGTCAAGGCTAGATGTCTTCTGGTCAATGGGTTTGCTGAGTTCCGGAATGTTCAGAAGCCTGCCCGGGAGGATAGTTGAAATTGAAGCAATTCCCCGGACTTTTTTAAAAATCCTGTATAAGTAAACAAAATGCTGGACTTTCTCTTTTTTTATGCAGTGCTGAAGACACCCGCATTGATTCTCAAGAAGGCATGGGACGATCTTCTCACCATGGCAATAACTTCATCAGTACAACATATCCCTGCGGTCATGAATGAAGAGTGTGCCGTCATTAACGCGCTGAACTGGTACAATTGCTTTTTAGATAGCAAGCAACCTTTTTGGTGACTTCACGGCTGATACTTCAAAAAAAAATAATGGGTTCATCTGGTTGCATTAGAAGGAAAAAAGCCGGAACTACAGATGAAGTGGTCATCCTCCTTATGAATAAATTAATTGCCTTAACTGATTAATTAATTATTGAATGTTAGAATTTATTACAACCATAGTTTATAAAAGAATATTCATGCTATCCCTGTTTTACTCTCTGGCAATTTTATCATCGGCCCAGCCGCAAATAGATGCAGTACGAGTTGACAATCCCCCGCATATTGACGGGAGAGTGGATGATGATGTATGGAACTTGGCTTTTAAGGTTTATGAATTCTTTCAGCAGGAACCAAACCTCGGAGAACCTTCTTCGGAAAAGACTGAGGTCTTCGTATGCTATGATTCAAAGAACATCTACTTTGGAATCAAATGCTGGGATAATCCTGATAAAATTGCTGCCAAGGAGATGCTATATGATGCCAGAATAAGCAATGATGACAGGATGAGAATTCTTATCGATACGTATCACAACAAAAGAACTGGGTATTATATCGCAATCAATCCACTGGGGGCAAAAATCGATGCATCGCTTTCCAATGACGGTTCTTTAAAGAATGAGGATTGGGATGGAATATGGGATGGCAGGGCTCATATCACCGACTGGGGTTGGGAGGCAGAGATAGCTATTCCATTCCAGACCCTTGGGTTTAATAGGAATAATGATACATGGGGTATTAAATTCTCCAGGGAAATTGAATATAAGGCTGAAACCAGTTATTGGCCTAAGGTTGGTATCAACAGCACATCTAGTCAGCTTTCCGATGCAGGAATACTAGTTGGATTAATAGATATTTCCCAAGGTTTAGGGTTGAGCTTTTTACCATACATAGTAACAGGGTTTGACCAGAAAAGAGACAATGGATCGGATTATAGATTCTCAGCCGGACTTGATATCAGCTACCATATAACGCCAAGCCTGAAAACTGCTATCTCATTAAACACCGACTTTGCAGAAACGGAAGTTGATAATCGGCAGATTAATCTTACGAGGTTCAGTCTGCACTATCCTGATAAAAGAAATTTCTTTCTCGACGGAGCTAATTATTTTCAATTTGGAAATGAAACTGGAGGGGCTAAATCAGTACAGGATAAGGTGATAACTTTTTTCTCACGCCGTATGGGACTCGATACACTGGGACAACCCGTTCCTATAAACTACGCGGTAAAGTTTACTGGGATGGCGGGTGGCTGGAATATAGGTGCCCTGTACATCAATGACGACAGGGAAAAAGAAAAAAATAACTTTTATGTTGCTAGGGTAAACCGCAATTTCTTGAAACAGTCATCAGTGGGATTTATAGGAACCTATGGTAATACGCTGGGACCGGAGTCCAATTTTGTGGTTGGTCTTGATCTTAAACTCGCAACATCTACCTTTAGGGGAGACAAGAATGCCGCACTTATTCTGTTCGGGCAGAAATCATTTACTAAAGAGATGGCAAATACCAATAATAGTTCATATGGAATCCAGGTAGATTACCCCAATGACTTTATCAAAGCCAATCTGGGTTATTATCGAGTGGAAAAAGACTTTATTGCAGGCATGGGGTTTGTCCCGCGGACAGATATAAATGAGACTTATGGTAGGCTTACTCTTGGACCGCGCCTGAAAAAATACGGTATTTTGCAGATTAGTTCCGGTGGCGAGTTCAGTATTATCAAAAATGCCTCAACGAATGACCTCGAGACAAGAGAAATAAAACTGCAGCCTGTTGGTATTCGCTTTCTTTCAGGAGATCAGTTAACCTTTTCACTGGTAAACCAGTATGAGTATCTGAAGGAAGACTTTAATATTTTCGATGATGCTGTCATTACTACTGGTGGTTATTCTTGGTGGCAAAACGAAATAAAACTTGAAACAAAGGGGGCAAGGGATATTTGGGGCGAAATCACTTACGGCTTTGGTGATTTCTACGATGGCAAACAAAAGGAAATTGAAATAGCGGCTAACTGGAAGATTAGTGTACCTTTTCTTCTTGCATGTAAATTGAAAAAGAATATTATCGATCTACCGGAATATAGCTTTACTTCAAATGTTTACCAGTTCAACGCGAATATACTATTCAGTCCGAACCTGACACTTTACAATTTTGTTCAGTATGACAACGCGAGCAACACCATAGGGTTACAGTCAAGGTTCCGTTGGATATTAAGGCCCGGTAATGAGATATTCCTGGTATGGAATTCAAAATATGTTGAAGCTGATTCTGGGTACATTTCTGACACGGGCGCACTGAGATTCAAGATGAAGTATAGCATAAGATTCTAAATATCAATACTATATCAGACGAAGCTTCTCCGTACTGTGCCGATTAGCTCTGGCATTCAATTGTAGTTCAGGATAATCTGGTGCCATTCAAGGTAAGACTATTGTACAAAATCAAGCAAGGTCTCCTTGAAAAGTATTTTATCTCCCGGCCGCATCTGCGCGAGGAGGGTGAGGTCAACAGTGATGACATTGGCAATGCGGGCATAACCGCCGGAGGTCTGACGGTCGGGGTACCAAGGGTACGCCACGATGCTCACCCCGTGTCTTATTGCCGGAGGCATTGTTCGATATAACGTCAGCAGGTCGTCCGCTTGGAACCCGCAGGCTATGCTGGCCGAAGAGATGAAGGGCACGACTGCCTCATCGTAGCCGGGCCCGGTTGCGGGGTCTGTATCGCCAAGGCCACAGTTGATGTCGATTTACATTGTCAATCCCCTGATATCAGCATACATGTTCACGATACAATAAGTAAATGCAGTGAAAAGGCTCCAACACG
>Ga0116177_10000726_pt1 | contig 24393 bp, 14 predicted proteins | sample AD_STIC10_MetaG_FD_89750 | JGI IMG/M metagenome (GOLD analysis project Ga0116177, IMG submission 89750) | Active sludge microbial communities of municipal wastewater-treating anaerobic digesters from USA - AD_STIC10_MetaG | ecosystem: Engineered > Bioreactor > Anaerobic > Digestate | place: USA... | reverse complement strand
CTGCCGTCCGCCGGCTGGCGGATATGAATCCGATGCTCACTTCTTACCAATAAAAAAGCCCTTCATACTTCGACAAGCTCAGTATTGAAAGGCTATGTATCGGGGAGCAGACTTGAACTGCCGACCTTCGGGTTATGAATCCGATGCTCTAACCAGCTGAGCTACCCCGACATCGGGGCGCAAATATAGGCCATTTTGCCAAAATTTTAGCCCTTAAGCATTCAGAAGTTTTTCAATACGCGTAGTAAGTTTTTCGGCACTGGGTAACATGGCCTGTTCCAATACGATGTTCATAGGCACAGCAGGTAAGTTCATAGCGCCCATTACTTCCACCGGTGCATCCAGCCATTGAAAACAGGCGCTTGAAATTCTTCCGGCCAGCGCTTCGGCAAAAGAATTATTCTGCTGTTCTTCGGTAAGGATCAGACATTTTCCATGTTTTTTAACCGTGGAAAAAACAAGTTCTTCATCCAGGGGGAATAAGGTACGCAGATCGATCACTTCTACCCTGCCGGGGAATTTTTTAGCGGCCGCTTTTGCCCAGTACACGCCCATGCCGTAGGTGATCACGCAGCAACTCTCCCCTTCTTCCACACAATCATCATCGGCAGCTAAAACAATATTGCCCTTGCCTAATGGAATGATATAATCCCGTGAAGGCTCAATGGTCTTTGCTTCTTCCGTACCCGGAACCTTACTCCAGTACAAACCTTTATGCTCCAGCATCACCACCGGGTTGGGGTCGAGGAAGGCCGCTTTCAGCAACCCTTTCATATCTGCTGCATTGCCTGGGTAAACAACCTTAATGCCTTTTATGGAAAGCAAGGTAGTTTCCACGCATCCGCTGTGGTACGGACCGCCGCCACCATAAGCGCCAACAGGTACCCGTATCAATGTCTGCACCGGGAATTTTCCGCAACTGAGGTAACAGCTTTTTGAAATTTCGGTTACCAGTTGATTCAGCCCCGGGTATATATAATCGCCAAACTGAACTTCCACGATCGGCTTCAAACCCGTGGCACACATACCTACGGTTGAACCGATGATATACGCTTCCTGTATGGCCGTATTAAATACCCGGTGGTCGCCAAACTGCTCTGCCAATGTTGCTGCTTCTCTGAATACACCGCCCAATCTTCTCCCCACATCCTGTCCGTATAAAAGCGCTTCAGGAAAATCTTCCATGATCTCCCGGATGGCAAACAGGGCCGCATCCACCATCAATACTTTTTCTTTACCGGCAGGACTTCTTTCTCCTGCTTCATCTGTTATTTGTGTGGGGACAAAAACATAATTGCCAACAGTATCTGCATCTGGTTCGGGAGCAGCAACTGCTCCCTGGAAATGATGCGCTGTTTCTTTGGCTGCTTCTTCTTCAATATAAATTAAGTGATCTTCGCTGATACCCATCTCCAGCAATTTCTGGCGGAGCTTAGGTCCGGGATCGTCCAATGCATGTTTGGCAAGGTCTTCTTCGGTACGATAAAATTCTTTTCGTACACCACTGGTATGATGACCAAGCAAGGGTACTCTTGCATGCACCAGGAAGGGATGACGTTCCCTTCGTACTTCTTCCACCACGTTCTTCATCACATCATAGCTCTGTAAAAAATCACTGCCGTCGATGCTGATGCGTTTTATTCCTTTGAAACCTTTCACCATTTCATTGGCATTGGTTGTTCTTGCTTCTTCAGAAGTTACACTGATACCCCATCCGTTATCCTGCACCAAATAAATGATGGGCAACTGGTGCAGGGCAGCAAACTGGAATGCCTCACTCACTTCCCCTTCTGTTACCGATGCATCGCCGAGTGAACAGACCACAACAGGCAGTTCTCCGTTTGCCCCTTTTTTTAATTTACCCGACTGAATCCTTTCTAAGAATTTTATGCCTTGTGCAATGCCCGTGGTTGGAATGGCCTGCATGCCCGTGGCGCTGCTTTGATGAATGATGTTGGGTTTATCATCGCCCCGGTAATTGGGGTGCGAATAATATTCCCTGCCGCCGGTGAATATATCGTTGCCCTTTGCCAGCAACTGCAGCATCAGTTCGTAAGGCGAAAAACCAAGCCCCAGCAACAGACTTTCATCGCGGTAATAAGGGCTCACATAATCGCAGGGCAATAACTGGAAAGCGGTAGCCAGCTGAATGGCTTCGTGACCCCGGCTGGTGGAATGTACATATTTACATACCTGCCGGTTATCTTCATAGGTAGCGGCCATATTCTTTGCATGGCACATCAGCCGGTAAGCCCTTAATAAAATATCGGTGTCAGTCATTTAAAATAGCAGCATCAAAGTGAAAAAATAGTTCCGGCCAAAGGTATAAAATAAAAAATCGCTGATGGATGAACCAGCGATATATAACATAACTAAAATGCAATGGATTATTTCACTTCTATGTTCAGCAGGCACTGGTTGTCGATGAACCCTTCCAGCACATCTCCCACCACCGCTTCGCCCACACCTGCCGGGGTTCCGGTAAAGATGAGGTCGCCGATATTCAGCGAAAAATAACTGGAGATGTTTTCAATGATCTTTTCAAAACTGAATATCATTTGCGAAGAATTGGCTTTCTGTACCAGTTCCTTATTCTTCAGTAACGAAAAATTAATGCTCTTACGGTTGAAATCTGGCGTAAGCTCAATGAACTTTCCCAGTACGGCAGAATTATCAAATGCCTTTGCCTTTTCCCAGGGCAGGCCTTTCTTTTTCAGTTCGTCCTGTATGTCACGGGCGGTGAAGTCGATACCTACGGTTACAGCATCGTAGTAGTTGGGCGCATGTTTTTCCTGTATGTATTTTCCGTTCTTACAAACACGTAAAACAATTTCGCATTCGTAGTGCAGTTCGTTGGTGAATTCGGGGTAATAAAAAGGAGTATGACTTTGCAGCAAGGCACTCTTCGGCTTCATAAATAAAACCGGCTCATCGGGTACATCGTTACCCAGCTCTTTCGCATGATCAGCATAATTTCGGCCTACACAAATGATCTTCATTTCACGTTTTGTTTAAGGTATTGCGGTTCAGCCACGAATATAGACAAATAGGATAAAAAAAACAATTATGTACCAGAATCCGGGGAATCCTGAGAGCAAGACTAGGGCTTCACCGACATATTATTATATAGTGCCATTGCCTGCTCAATACCGGCCGAAAGGAAGCATTCGATCACATCCATACACTTCTCTATCTTCATCCTTACCTGGGCCTCTTCCTCTTTTCGCCATTTGCCCAGTACAAAATCGGCCTGCATGCCCCTGGGATACTGGTTACCCACGCCGAACCGCAGTTTGGGGTACTTATCCGTACCCAGGATATTCTCGATATCTTTTAGCCCGTTGTGCCCCCCGGCACTGCCTCCCGGCCTCAGCCGTATCTTATCCAAAGGCAGCGCAATATCGTCTACCACAGTAAGGGTATTTTCGAGTGGAACCTTTGCTTTATCCATCCAGTATTTAAAGGCCCGGCCACTCAGGTTCATGTAGGTGGTGGGACAAATGCAGACTATATTCTTTCCCTTGAATTTCACTTCGGCCATATAAGCCAGGCGCTCCACTTCAAAATTTCCTTTGTGCTTCATCACAAACGTATTCAGCACATCAAATCCTATATTATGCCTGGTATTGGCATACTCGGCTCCGATATTTCCCAAACCAACAAGGAGGAATTTAGACATAGAACAGTTAATAGTTAGTTGTTAATGGTTAACCGTATGTGATAGTTATTAATGCCAGAATGTTCCACTTCTCCATTCACTATTAACGATTAACGTCTAACATCTGCTGCAGATCGGCTTCTGTTTTTATCAATACATCCCTGGCCTTGCTTCCCTGGTTGCCGCCTACTATTCCTGCAGCTTCCAGCTGATCCATCAAACGGCCGGCCCGGTTATACCCCAGCTTCATCCGGCGCTGCAATAAAGAAGTGCTTCCTACCTGGCTGGCGACAATGAGCCGGGCTGCATCTTCAAACAGGGGATCTTTATCCCCCAGGTCAAAATCCTTACCCTCCATTTCTTTTTCATCGATGTATTCGGGCAATAAAAATGCCTGCGGATAGCCTCGCTGCTCACCGATGAAGTCAACGATCTTGTCCACTTCGGGCGTATCTACAAAAGCGCATTGCAAACGAACGATATCGCCGTTGTAACTGATCAGCATATCGCCCTTTCCTATCAATTGCTCGGCGCCTCCGGCATCTAAAATAGTACGGCTGTCGATCTTACTGCTCACTTTAAATGCAATACGTGCCGGGAAGTTGGCCTTGATGGTACCGGTAATGATATTTACAGAAGGCCGTTGCGTGGCAATGATAAGATGAATACCAACGGCCCTTGCCAGCTGCGCCAACCGGGCGATGGGCATTTCCACTTCCTTACCCGCCGTCATGATCAGGTCGGCAAACTCATCCACCACCAATACAATGAACGGCAAATACTGATGCCCTTTTTCGGGATTTAATTTACGGGCAACAAATTTTTCATTGTACTCCCGTATGTTCCGGCAACCGGCTTCTTTCAGCAGGTCGTACCGGTTATCCATCTCAATACAAAGTGCGTTCAATGTATGCACCACTTTCTTTGTATCGGTGATGATGGCGTCTTCTTCGCCGGGCAGTTTTGCCAAAAAATGATTCTCGATCGTTTTATAAATACTCAGCTCCACTTTCTTCGGATCCACCAATACAAATTTCAGTTGCGAAGGATGTTTTTTATACAGCAGTGAAACAAGTATGGCATTCAATCCAACCGATTTACCCTGGCCGGTAGCGCCCGCCATCAGCAAGTGCGGCATGGTAGTAAGATCAACGATGAAATTCTCATTGTCGATCTTCTTCCCGATGGCAATGGGCAGCGAGAAATTATTTTTCTGGAATTTTTCAGAAGATAATAAGGTCTTCATACTTACCACCGTCTTCTTGGCATTCGGCACTTCAATACCAATGGTTCCTTTGCCCGGTATGGGTGCAATGATGCGGATACCGAGTGCTGCAAGACTTAATGCAATATCATCCTCCAGGTTTTTGATACGGGAGATACGAACACCGGCAGCCGGAATAATTTCATATAAAGTAACGGTTGGACCAACGGTTGCATATATCTTCTGTATCTCAATATCGTAATTACGCAGGGTATTGATGATCTGGTTCTTGTTATTCTCCAGTTCATTGGCATCCTGAACGATCTTATCGCTGCCGTGATTTTCAAGCAGGTCCAGAACCGGGTATTTATAATCACGCAGGTCCAGTATCGGATCATAGGGTTTTGATGCTGCCACTTTTGCTGCAGCAGATACAACAACAGGTTCTTCCGTTGCCTTCTCGGGTACTGTTTTAATTTCAAGCGGAAGATCGCTGGATGGGGCTATTGGTTTAAGCGGAAGAACCGGTTCTTTTATAACAGGCGGCTCTTCTATCAGCAATGGCTGTTTTGTTTCCGGCTCTGGCGCTTCTTCTTTTTCAATGATGTTCAGTTCCTGGTCCGGCTCTCTTTCTTCCAAAGGTATATTCAGCATTGCCCCGTTTCCTTTTAATGAATTACCCCCTGTGGTTACAATGGGCGCTTCGGGATCTTTCCATTCCACTTTCTCCGAAATAGCTTCCGCAACCGGTTCAATATTCTCTTCCGGTATTACTGCTTTTTTAGACGGCAGTTTAAAGACCGGGTTGAAGCGCCAGATAACATACGATAGTACGGCCACTGAAAGAACAGCAATGGTACCGATCTTACCGATGGTCTGGTACATCCAGTCCCTCATCATATCGCCGGCGGCACCGCCGTAAGGAAATGCCTTGCCCTGGAAGATAACAGCCGCCGCCACACTGATAACAGGCAGACCCAGTATCAGATATTTGATGTTCTTGAATATGGAAAAAACCTTTTTACCAAAGAACAGGTTTACCCCGATAACAAAAAAACTACTGCAGATGAGATATGAAGCGATGCCGAAACCATGGCGAACGAATATCTCGGAGATAAAAGCGCCAAAGGTGCCCAGCAGGTTCTGTACTTTGATGTCGTTGGCAAGCAGCATGCGGTAGCTGAACTTGTCCTGGTCATCGCCCCAGGTAAATAAATACGACGTGAAAGCAATGAAGAAAAGAAAAGCGAACAGCAGTAAAATACTGCCGGCTATCTTATGCGTACGTTCGTCCTTAAGTAATTGTTTTACCTCTACCGTCTCTTCTTTTTCCTGTTTCATCTGCTCAGGGCCGGCAGGCTTTGCCTTGGAGGATTTAAGTTTATTCGCCATCGGCCACAAAGATATAGAAAACCCCTGCTTCAAACACGGGCAAAAACCCTCCCGGCATTTTTGTTATCATTGAATTTATGTAGGTTTGATAAAACATCCGCTGTTGAAACATATTACCGCCCTGCTTCTTTTTTGTTTTTCCTTTGCCTGCGTTAAGGCACAGGCGGGGCAAGACAGTATGTTGGTTGATATTGCGTCCATCTCCGGCGACAGTTCCCTTATCTCCAGGTCGTGGATCTACATCGACAAAAGTGCATCGCTTTCCATACCGGAAGTGTTACAAAAGGATTTTTCCCTGCTTACCGCTTTTAAAGAGCGGAGAAAGATCCCGGCAGGCATGATACCCCGTATCTTCTATCTTAAAATACAGGTGATCAATACCTCGGCAACCGAACGGTCTGCCTACCTGTATCCCGGTTCTTATTTCCGTGGTATAGAAATGTATAAGGTGAACCAGCAGGCATTAACCCCCGAAAGCGACAGCCTCATCAACGGCTACACAAAACTTACCCTGGCTGCCGGAGAAAGAACGGATATACTGATACGACTGAAGCCGATGAAGAATGATTTCAACGGGCTAAACCCCCGGTTGATAAACGTTGGTTTTATGGAAGATTTTATGTCGTACTCGGTAACCTCCCGCAGCGACATTCACATCTTCGGCATGGTATTGAGCGGCGTGGTATTAATGATGATCCTGTTCATGCTGGCCAATTTCATCCTGGGCCCCAAACCGGAATTCCTGTACAATGCGTTGTATTCGCTTTGCATGTTCTTCCTGATTTTCTTTAATTCTTACCTGGCAAGAAAGACCACCGCATTTGCCGGTTTTTATTTCAGCTACCTCGATTTTTTTCTGCTGGTGGCCGGCGTTATTTTCTACATCAGCTTCACCCGCAATTTCATCAATACCAAAGAAACGTATAAGACCACCGACCGCATATTGAGATACGGGGAATATTTTGTGTTGTTCCTGCTGGGCATTTATAGTTACCTCCATTTTTTTACCGATACCTACCTGCCCCAATATTACCTGGAGAATATCATGAAGTTCCTGATACTGGCCATCGGGGTATTCTTCATTTATTTTGCGGCAAAACAAAAAGACCGGCTGTTGAATTACCTGGCAGCGGGTAATGCAATGCTGGTGCTGTTTTCGGCCATATCACTCGGCATCATCATTTTTAATGTGCGGTACCGGTCCTTACTTTCCAATGCGCTTTTCTATTATTATGCAGGCATTATCTTAGAACTCATATTCTTTTTACTGGGTCTTACCTATAAGAACCGCAGTGAACTTATCCGGGGCATTAAAGAACAGGAAGCGTTGAAACTGGAAGCAGAGAAAAAAGAATTTGAAACGCAACTGGCGGTGATCAAGGCCCAGCAGGAAGAACGGAACCGCATCAGCGCCGACATGCACGACGACCTGGGTGCCGGCATGACCACGATACGGCTGTACAGCGAGCTGGCTAAAAGCAAACTCACCGATAATTCCATCCCGGAGATAGACAAGATATCTTCTTCTGCCAATGAGTTGCTGAATAAGATGAATGCCATCATCTGGAGTATGAGCAGCAGCAACGATTCGCTGGGCAACATGATCGCATACATACGCAGTTATGCGCTGGAATATTTTGAAGACACCGGTGTTACCTGCCGCATCAACATCCCCGACAACCTGCCCAATGTGGAAGTGATCGGCGAGATAAGAAGAAATGTTTTCCTGGTGGTGAAAGAAGCGCTGAATAATATCCTGAAACATTCAAAAGCCAGCGAAGTGACAATAACCCTGGAACGGGAAGAGAACGAACTGATCCTGTACATACAGGATAACGGCACCGGCATCGACCTGGATGCCCTGCGCCAGTTCGGCAACGGGTTAAAGAACATGAAAAAAAGAATGGCCGATGTGGGTATTGACTTCAGCATTGAGAACAGGAACGGTACCCTGGTCACCCTCCGCCGCAAAGTACAGCAGTTTTAATTTTTTTTATTGATGGCAGCAAAGAGCAGCAGCCATCCTGCAATAAAGGCGGCACCGCCAAAAGGCGTGATGGCACCGATCCAGTTCAATGAAAGCTGGTTGTGCTTCACATAACATAAGAGATACAACGACCCGGAGAAGAGGATCATACCGGTGATAAAAAGATAGCCGGCCCACTGCATGAATTTGCCGGGAAATTCTTTATACAGTATTCCCACGCCAAGCAACGCAAACACATGATAAAACTGGTAACGAACGGCCGTTTCAAAAACGGGCAAAAGTTCTGCGTCTAAAATTTTCTTAAGCCCGTGGGCGCCGAAAGCACCCAGGGCTACTGCCATTGCACCGGTGATGGCGGCGGTTCGTAAAAATATTTTTTGCATGTGAATGATGGGTTATAAGTTATGAGTTATGAGTGACGAAAGACTTTCGTTATTCAATTGAGCAACAGGTAAAATAAAATTTGCCTGCCGGTAAACCGGTTCTCGTTCCTTTAGCTTCTGTTCAATAAAAGAAAGTAATTGCGGGGGATGAATACCCTTCAGCAGCGGGCGCTTTTCCTTCTCATCCATCAATCGTTTGCAAAGTATCTCCGGTGTAGCAGAAAGATAAAGCGTGGTTCCGTGTGCATTCATCCATTGCATATTATTATTAAAACAGGGAGCGCCGCCACCACAAGACACGATGAATGATCCATTACCCGGCAAGGTTCTGAGGCAATCGGTTTCAAGTTTCCGGAAATATGCTTCCCCTTCCTGTTCAAATATGGCTGCTATCGTTTTATTTTCCCTTTGTTCAACCAGTTTATCAAGGTCAATAAAAGGCAGATCATATTGCCCGGCCCAACGGCTGCCCCAGTACGTTTTACCACTGCCCATAAAACCAATGAGAAAAATCTTCATGCTGTAATTATCAAAACAAAATTACAGCAATATACATTCTTGCTTAACACTTACTGATGATATGAGGAAATAATAGCTAATTCTTCTTTTTAAAATCGCCCCGCTTCCAGGCCTTCACAAATTCGGCCCAGGCAAAGGGGTTGAAGATATTCTGGGGAGGTGCCTGCCCGTAATAATATGACTTGCTGGCCTGCTGCCGCAGGTACTGGCTGGTAGCTTCCCTTCCATCGGTAGGTAAGGAAGAGGCCAGCAGGCGTCTTGTTGCTTCGTTATTGTTCTTACGGGCAATGGTTATATAGTCGTCGGGTATCTGTGCGTTTATAAAGTCACGCTCAAACTGGGCACGGGTAGGCCTTGCTTTAATGATGGTAGCGGCCAGGTAAACCGTATCGGTAACCATCAACTGAATAACGCTGTGCTGGTTTCCTTCCAGGTTTGCAGGAATGCTGGTGAGCTTTGATTTATATCCCACGCTGCTGAACTCGATCACATCTCCCTTCATCACCACAATGCTGAATACGCCTTTGTTGTTTGTTATGGTGCCACGCCCCTGTCCTTTTACCACCACACTCACCGATTCCAGTCCTTTCAGACTGTCGGCTGTCATTACAATACCATATAACTGAACTACGGAATCTTTAAAGGTTTCAAACTGGGCTTTGGCAGCGGCAGGAAGGAATAAAGCAGCAGTAAAAATGTATGGTATAAGTTTCTTCATCAATCAATATCGGTTGACATATCCGGCTTATGTACCAAAAATACCAACATTCCTTAATTAATAAACAAAGTAAGGCCTTATGTGATTAATTTTGCAGGCACCCATGTTTTTTTAACAAATAATTGAACGATGACAAACGAGGACATTTTAAAGGCGCTGAGCAACGTGCAGGAGCCCGACCTGGGCAAGGACCTGGTAACATTGAACATGGTAAAAGACATCGCTATTGATGGCAATAATGTGTCGTTTACCGTGGTGCTTACCACGCCGGCATGTCCGCTGAAAGATATGATCATGAACGCATGCATCAATGCCGTAAAATTATTGGTGAATAAAGAAGCCCTGGTGAAAGTAAACTTTACCAGCAATACCAGCAGTAACCGCAAGGATGGAAAAACTATTTTAAGCGGCGTAAAGAATATCATCGCCGTAGTGAGTGGAAAAGGCGGCGTGGGAAAAAGCACCGTTTCATCCAACCTGGCACTGGCTCTTGCACAAGGCGGCGCCAAAGTAGGGTTGATGGATGCCGATATTTACGGTCCAAGCCAGCACATCATGTTTGGTGTACGTGGCGAAAGACCGATGATGAAAGACGACGGCGATAAAGGATTGATCGTACCTATAGAAAAATTCGGTATCAAAATGATGAGCATTGGTTTGCTCATTGATGAAAAACAGGCCGTGGTTTGGCGTGGCCCCATGGTAAGCACCGCCATCCGCCAGTTTGTAAGTGATGTGGATTGGGGCGAACTGGATTATTTAGTGATCGATATGCCACCCGGCACCGGCGATATTCATCTCACCATTGTGCAAACCGTACCCGTAACCGGCGTGATCGTTGTCACCACGCCGCAAACCGTTGCACTGGCCGATGCAAAAAAAGGGATCGCCATGTTCGGGCAGGCACAATTAAAAGTACCCGTGATTGGTTTGGTGGAGAACATGAGCTACTTTACTCCTGCTGAATTACCCAATAACAAATATTACATATTCGGCAAAGACGGAGGCAAGAACCTGGCCGAAGAATTTGATATTCCTTTCCTTGGCCAGATACCCATTGTGCAAAGCATCCGGGAAGGTGGCGATATCGGCATCCCGGCCATGGTAAGCGATGATGCCATCACGCAAAAAGCCTTCATGGATTTTGCAGCCAATGCGGTAAGAGGTATTGCCATGCGCAATGCAAACCTGGAACCCACGCAGATACAGGAAATAGTGGCATAACCTAAACGATCATTAATAACCGGCATCCGATTTCTTATTTTATAAAATGGCTTCACTATCCAAAGAGCAACTGATCACTATCGCCAATGAATTTGGTACACCCTTGTATGTATATCATGCCGAACACATATCGGCGCAATACAAACGGCTTACCGATGCATTTGCCCAAACCGATACAAAATTCTTTTATGCCTGTAAGGCACTCACCAATATCCAGGTTTTAAAACATATCAAACACATTGGTTGCAGTGTGGATTGCAGTTCCATCAATGAAGTAAAGCTTGCCCTGCATGCCGGTTTTGAACCAACAAATATCCTGTACACCAGCAACGGCATTCATTTCTCCGAAATAGAAGAAGCCCAAAGCCTGGGCGTACATATCAATATCGACAGCCTGAGCAACCTGGAAAAGTTCGGAAAGAAGTTTGGACATGGCTACCCGGTGGGAATACGGCTGCGCCCCAACATCATGGGCGGGGGTAACCTGAAAGTTTCTACCGGCCATGATAAAAGTAAATTCGGCATTCCTGTTGATCAGCTTGATAAAATTCTTTCTCTTGTAACAACACACAAGCTCTGCATCCAGAACCTGCACATACATACCGGCAGCGATATAAAAGACGTGGATACCTTCATCAAAGGCATTGAAGTATTGTTCGACATCATCCCTTCGTTCGCCGAACTGGATTCCATTGACCTGGGCGGCGGTTTTAAAGTGCCTTACAAAGAAGGAGATTCGGAAACAGATATTCCCCTGCTGGCAAAAAAAGTAAAAGAAGCCTTCGATAACCACCCCAATCCCAACGGAAGGCATTTGCAGGTTTGGTTTGAACCGGGCAAGTTCCTGGTAAGTGCAGCGGGCTACCTCATTACTTCCGTTAATGTTATTAAGGAAACCTCGGCCACCACTTTTGTTGGCATCAACAGCGGTTTCAATCATTTGATACGCCCCATGTTTTACGAAGCCTATCATAAGATCGAGAACATCAGCAATCCAACCGGGGCAGAAAAAGAATATTCAGTGGTGGGTAATATCTGCGAAACCGATACGTTTGCCTGGGACCGCAAACTGAACGAAGTGCGTGAAGGCGATCACCTTGTTTTTTATAATGCCGGCGCCTATGGTTTTGAAATGAGCAGCAATTTCAACAGCCGCTACAAACCCGCAGAAGTAATGGTGGAAAATGGTAAAGCCAGGCTGATACGCAGGAGAGATGAGTTTGAGGACCTGCTAAAGAACCAGGTGATCTGAAATTAAAGACAAATTCTCAATACACAATGATCAATGTTCAATATACAATGAGATCCTGCCTTGAGAATTGAGCATTGAAAATTGAACATTGAATATTATATTTCTATGCTGAAAATCTTCTTGTTTACTCTTTTTAGTTTTCTCAGTATTACAACGTACAGCCAGTTGCCCGATTGTTCCAGGTTCAGGGAAGGTAAATTCCGGGTGGCCGATACGCAAGCCGGAGTAATAACCATTGCCGAAAGAAAAGGCATGTATCAAACAGAATCCAGTGAGTCGCTGAAACTGGTACTGCGGTTTCGCATCAGCTGGCAGGACAACTGTTCCTTCACACTAAGGCTGGACAAGGTTTTGCGCAACGAGAACAGGATCGACATCCCACCAAACATGGAAGTGCAGGTAAAGATCCTGGAAACCACCGCCGGTTCTTATACACAGGAAATCTCTTCTTCCCTTACCAACCATCCGTACAAGGTTCAGGCAACAAAGATCAATTGATCCTGTTTTTTTGATTTATAAATCTTTTAACTAAAAGAGAATTCTCCACCTATTGTGGAAATCAAATTTTCTTTCAACATTTACACAGCAAATAAAAATGCCGATATTGGTGATTCCACCATTGTCAACCCAACTTCAACAAACAATTTCAAATTTATGGAACACGACCGTGAACCCCTGAACAAAAAGTTCGGAGTAACCTTTTTGCAGGCCTTGCTGTGCTTATCAGTTAGTCTTTTCCTGTTCTCCTGTAACAAAAAAGACAAATGGATCGATGTGGACCCGGCTTTCAGCAGCTACATCGATGCCTATACCACCGGTACCATTTCCAAAACATCTGCCATCAGGATCAAACTGGCCACCGATGCCAATACCACGCATGCCGTTGGTGAAGAAGTGAAAGAATCCCTCTTCAGCATCTCTCCTGCTGTAAAAGGAAAAGCATTCTGGCTCGATGCAAGAACGATCGAGTTCAAGCCCGATACCTGGTTAAAGCCCGACGAAATGTATGAAGTAAGTTTCAAACTGGGCAAGGTCACTAAAGTTCCGTCCAAATTCTCCGAATTCCGTTTCAGTATGAAAACCGTAAAGCCTTCTTTTAAGATTTCCGATGATGGCTTACGCAGTTCCGGCGTAAAAAATAAAATGAATTTCAGCGGCGAACTGGAAACAGCCGATGTGGAAGACGGTAAGCAGGTAGAGAAATTACTGGGAGCTTCTCAAAACAACAATATATTAAAGATAAGCTGGCAGCATAATGATGCAGCCAAATCGCACCGCTATACCATCGAAAACATCGACCGCCTGAAATCGGTCAGCAATATCGACCTGAAATGGGATGGCAAGCCGATGAGCATGGATGTAAAAGGAAACCGGCAGGTAGCCGTACCCGCCCTGGGCGATTTTAAAGTACTGGATGTGGTGGCCATGAACGAGGCACAGCAATATGCATCGGTTCAGTTCAGCGATGTGATCGCCGTGGGACAGGAACTGGAAGGATTGATCAGCATCAGCGGGCAATCAGATATCTCCTACACCATCAGCGGCAGTGAAGTGAAAGTGTTTGGCAATGGCAAACTGGACGGCAACTATACGGTGAACATCAATGCCGGGATAAAAAATACCTGGGGTGATATACTCGACAAAGGCTTTGCTGCCAATATCAATTTCGAGAACCGCATGCCTTCAGTTAAAATTCATGGTAAAGGAAACATATTACCCAACAGCGGAAGACTGGTACTTCCTTTTGAATCCATCAACCTCAATGCGGTTGATATCAGCATCATCAAGATATTTGAAAGCAATGTGCCGCAGTTCCTGCAAGAGAATGGCCTGGGCGGTAACAGCGAACTGAGAAGGGTTGGTAAACCCATTGTTCAAAAAACATTGCGGCTGGATGATGACAAAACACTGGACCTGCATAAAAAACAACATTTCTCTTTAGACATAGATAAATTTTTAAAAACAGAACAGGGCGCCATCTACCGTGTTACCATCGGTTTCCGTCCTGAGTATTCCCTTTATCTTTCTTCCGACACAACGAATAAGGAAAGCGGGGATGAAGAGGAAGAAGGCGATTATTACAGAAACTACGACGACCGGAATGGTATTGATGAGGACGATGCATTCTGGGACAGGTACGATACCTACTATCCCTTTGGTTATAACTGGAGCCGCCGGGATGACCCCAGCAGCAAATCGTATTATAACAAGGATCGCTGGGCAACAAGAAATATCATTGCCAGCAATATCGGCCTTACTGCAAAACGGGCTAACAACAACAGCCTGATGGTTGCCGTAAGCAATATCCTTACCACCGAACCCATGAGCGGCGTGGAACTGGAAATCAGAGACTACCAGCAAACCATCATCAGCACCACCAAAAGCGGCAACGATGGCTTTGCCACGATCGACCTGAAAAGAAAGCCGTTCCTGCTGATCGCAAAAAAAGGAAATGAACGGGGTTATTTGAAATTAGACGATGGAAATTCTCTTCCACTCAGCCGCTTTGATGTAAGCGGCGAAGAAGTGAAGAACGGCATCAAGGGATTCATCTTTGGCGAACGGGGAGTATGGCGGCCCGGCGATACCCTGTACCTGAATTTTATTGTGGAAGACAAGGAAGGGAAATTACCCAAAGATCACCCGGTTGAATTCAGTTTGTTTACGCCGCAGGGACAATTATTCAAGCACGCTGTTCAAACAGATGCAAAAGACGGCTTCTATCTTTTTAAAACAAATACCGACGCCTCATCGCCTACCGGTAACTGGACGGCAAAAATAAAAGTGGGCGGCGCCAGTTTTGAAAAGACGATCAAAGTAGAGACGGTAATGCCCAACCGGTTGAAGATAAATCTTGATTTTGGTAAGGATCCTTTGCTGGGAAAAGGCAATACCACAACAGGAACCATCAATGCCAAATGGCTGTTTGGCGCTGTGGGCAAAAATTTAAAAGCAAAGATCGATGCATCGCTTTATTCAAGAGGCACCAGCTTTGCCAAATTTGCCGGCTTTGATTTTGATAATCCCACTTCTGATTATTCTACCCAAAGCAAAACCATTTACGACGGAACCCTGGATGCCGAAGGCAATGCCGCATTGAAAACAGATTTCTCCATTGATGAAACAGCCCCGGGCATGCTTAGTGCAAACATGGTGGTTAAGGTTTTTGAACCAGGTGGAAGTTTCAGCATCGATAATGTAAGTATTCCCTACAGTCCGTATACAAGTTATGTGGGCATGAAATTACCCGATGGTGAAAAGCCGTTCGACTTTTTACTGGCTGGCAAAAACCATTCGATGCAGATCGTGAATGTTGACAGCAGGGGCAATTTAATAACAGGCAGCAACGAAGTGGAAGTACAGTTCTACCGCATTCAATGGCGCTGGTGGTGGGATGATAACGGCGATAACCTCAGCAACTTTACGCAGGATGAATACAATAAACTGATAAAGACAGATACGGTGAGATTGAATAATGGCCGTGGCAACTGGACATTCGGTACTTCAGAAGATGACTGGGGCCGCTACCTCATCCTGGTAAAAGACAAGAAAAGCGGCCATGTAACCGGCTCGGCTTTTTATATCGACAGCCCCTACTGGCAAAGCAGGGAGGGCAATGATGATCAAACGGCTGCTTCCATGTTGTCCTTTACCAGCAACAAAGAAAAATACAATGTAGGCGATGAGATATCTTTGACCATACCAAGCAGCAAAGGCGGGCGTGTATTGGTAAGCCTGGAAAACGGCAGCAAGGTTTTAAGATCTTTCTGGCAGGAAACAAAACAGGGACAAACAGAAGTGAAGTTTAAAGCCGAAGCGGGCATGGCGCCGAATATTTATGCAACGGTAAGTTTGTTGCAACCCCATTCGCAAACCATCAACGACCTGCCCATCCGTATGTATGGCTCCATTCCCATTTTTGTGGAAGACAAGAATACGCTGCTTAAACCCGTACTCAATATTGCCAACAGCATACGACCCGAGCAGAATGTTTCATTCAGCGTAAGCGAACAGAACGGAAAAGAAATGACCTATGTGGTGGCCATCGTTGATGAAGGATTACTGGACCTGACAAGATTTAAAACACCCAATCCGCACGATGCCTTTTATGCAAGAGAAGCATTGGGTGTAAAAAGTTTCGACCTGTTTGATTATGTGATCGGCGCCTGGGGCGGCGACCTGGAACGCATATTAACCATTGGTGGTGATAACGAGGCCGGTGCCGGTAAACAAAAAACAGCCAACCGTTTTAAACCCGTGGTGAAATTCCTGGGGCCATTCCACCTGAATAAAAATCAAACGCAGAAACAATCCTTCACGCTGCCTTCTTATATAGGCTCCGTAAGAGCCATGGTAATAGCAGCGCATAAAGGAAGTTATGGCGCTGCCGAAAAAGCGGTGGCCGTTAAAAAGCCATTGATGATGCTGGCAACCATGCCAAGAGTGCTTGGCCCGGGCGAAACCATCAAACTCCCGGTTACTGTTTTTGCCATGGAGAATAATATTAAGAAGGTTAATATTTCTCTGCAATCGAATCCGTTCCTGGAAGTGGTGGGTGGTAATGCACAGTCCATTAGTTTTTCGCAGACCGGCGAGCAGATGGTTTATTTCGACGTGAAAGTGAAACCAAATGTTGGTATAGGCAAAGTAAAACTGCTGGCAAGTTCGGGTAATGAAAAAGCAGACTACGAAGTGGAACTGGATATCCGTAATCCCAATCCGCCGGTAACAAGTGTAAGTGAGGTCACCTTGGCCCCGGGCCAGCAATGGAAAACAACGGCTGCTCCCATTGGCGTGGCTGCTACCAGTACAGCCGTGGTGGAAGTTTCCAGCGTGCCTTCTATGAATTTGCAGAAGCGGTTGAATTACCTGATCGAATATCCGCACGGATGTATTGAGCAAACAACTTCTTCTGTATTCCCGCAATTGGTATTGAATCAGCTTACCGACCTGGACGATTATAAAAAAGCGCAGGTAAATAAAAATGTAAAGGCCGGTATTGCCAGGCTGCAGAATTTTCAACGGCCCGATGGCGGCTTCAGCTACTGGCCGGGCGGATACGAAAGCGATGAATGGGGCAGCAACTATGCCGGGCATTTTTTAGTGGAAGCGCAAAACAATGGTTATTTAGTCAGCGACTATATGCTGCAGCAATGGAAAAATTTCCAGCGTGGCAAGGCAAACAGCTGGGTTCCATCTACCAGTAATTTTTACGGCGGCGATCTTATACAGTCGTACCGCCTGTACACATTAGCATTAGCCAAAGCGCCCGAACTTGGCGCCATGAACCGGTTGAAAGAATTCAAATACTTATCGCCGGAAGCAAAATGGCGTTTGGCTGCGGCCTATTCATTGGCCGGGCAGGAGAATACCGCCCTGGACCTTATCAGTGGACTGGCCACTTCGTTCCCGCAAAGAACCAGTTGGGGCTATACATACGGTTCGGATACAAGAGACGAAGCCATGGTACTCGAAACACTCACGTTGATGAAACGCAAAACACAAGCCGAAGCATTGCTGCGGACGATCTGCGCCAAGCTATCGCAGGATTATTGGTACAGTACGCAAACAACAGCGTACAGTTTAATTGCCATCGCAAAGTTTTGTGGTAAAAATCCAAGCGGCGCAAAGATCATTGCCAACGGAAATGTCGACGGCAAAACGGTTGACATCAACTCTTCTTCCTACATCAGGCAATTGCCTATCCTTTTTAAAAGTGGTGCAAGCAATGTTGTTATCACCAATAAGGGAAACAATACACTCTATGTTCGTTTGATAACACAGGGCCAGCCATTGGCAGGCGATAGTTTGAAAGTGAATAACAACCCTGCAGTATTGAACATGAATGTGAGTTATATTTCGCAGAACGGGGCCGCTATCGATATCAATAAACTGGCCCAGGGAACAGACTTTGTTGCCAAAGTGGTGATCAGCAATCCGGGCAAACGTGGTTATTATTCCGAAATGGCTTTGTCGCAGATATTCCCCAGTGGCTGGGAAATTTTAAATGCAAGGATGTTTGACGGCGAAGGCGCTTTTAAATCCTCATCTTCCAGCTACCAGGATATACGGGACGACCGGGTGTATACCTATTTCAACATCAGGGCAAATGAAACGGTTACTTATTACATACAACTGAATGCATCTTACCTGGGACGTTTCTTTTTACCCGGCACCTTTTGTGAAGCGATGTATGACAACAGCATTACGGCGGGTGTAAATGGTAAGTGGGTGGAGGTAGTGAACCAATAAAATGATAGCACACCGATGACACGGACGGGGCAGATCAATACGGATCAAATCTGTGCTGATCTGCTTTACCCGTGTCATCAGCGTTCTATAACATTATGAACAAATCTTTTCAAAATATACCAGGCAGGTTAAGATCACTCAGCATTAAATCTAAAATTATTTTAGTGGTGCTGACCGGTTTATTGATATGGTTCTGGGCTTCTCTTCCAAAAAAATTATTTCATGCCCCCACTTCTTATGTAATAGAAGATAAAGATGGCAACTTATTAAATGCCACCATTGCTGCCGACGGGCAATGGCGATTTCCTTACAATAAAAACGTACCGCAGAAATTCATCGACTGCATCACCACCTTTGAAGACAAACGCTTCTTCAAACATCCGGGTGTTGACCCAATGGCGGTGAGCAGGGCCATTACAAAGAACATAAAGAACAAGGGCATTGTGCAGGGCGGCAGTACCATTACCATGCAGGTGATCCGGCTTTCAAAAAAAGATGATAAGCGAAGTATTTGGAATAAACTCAAAGAAAGTATCCTGGCTGTGCGGCTTGAAATGTCTTATTCTAAAAAAGAGATACTGGCTTTGTATGCAGGCAATGCACCCTTTGGCAGCAACATCGTTGGACTGGATGCCGCATCCTGGCGCTATTATGGCAGAAGCGCCGACAAACTGAGCTGGGGCGAAATGGCGGCACTGGCTGTACTGCCCAATGCACCCGCACTTGTTCACCCAGGGAAAAACAGGGATGTGCTGTTGAAAAAAAGAAACCGCTTACTCGATAATTTACTGGAAGCAGGAAAAATAGATAAGAGTACCGCTGAACTGGCCAGGCTGGAACCCCTGCCCGACGAACCCTTGCGTCTTCCGCAAAATGCAGCACACCTGCTGCAACGTTTTATAAAAGACAATAAAGTATGGAAGCAGGAAACAAAGATCAAAACAACATTGGATGGTACCCTGCAGAAGAATGTATCAAGGATCATTCAGCAGCATCAATCGATCCTGAAAGGAAATGGAATTAATAATGCCTGTGCACTGGTGCTTGATGTGGAAACGGGAAATGTATTGTCGTATGTGGGCAATATCAGTGACCGTTCCAATAAAGAAATGGAATCGGATGTGGATGTGATAGCAGCGCCCCGCAGTCCGGGCAGTGCATTAAAACCAATTCTCTATGCGTCTATGCTAAGCGATGGCTTGATCTTACCCAATTCCATCATACCGGACATACCCACGCAGATAGGAAGTTATTCACCAAAAAATTTCGACCTGAGTTATGATGGCGCCGTGCCTGCCGGCAGGGCTTTATCCAGGAGCCTGAATGTGCCTGCCGTGAAAATGCTGCAGCAGTATAAATACCAGCGCTTTTACGAAACGCTTCAGCAATGCGGCATCAGTACATTGAACCGAAGCGCCGATACCTATGGTTTGAGCCTGGTTCTCGGCGGTTGTGAAGTAACCATATGGGACATCGCCGCTGTGTATGCATCCATGGCAAGGGCATTGAATCATCAAGCAAAGAATCATGGTAAGATGGATATAACTGATTTTCATCCTGCCAGCTACAAACTTCAAACCCATCCTGAGCGTAGCCGAAGGGCAAACTTCAAACCTCAAACATCAAACATCCCCCTCGACGCCACTTCCATCTACTTCACCTTCCAGGCCATGCAGGAAGTGATGCGGCCGGGTGAAGAAGGCTTGTGGCAGTTGTTCTCCTCTTCGCAAAAGATCGCCTGGAAAACAGGAACCAGTTTTGGTTTTCGTGATGGATGGGCCATTGGGGTTACGCCCAAAAATGTGGTGGCGGTATGGGTGGGTAATACCGATGGTGAAGGAAGACCGGGACTGATCGGTGTACAAACCGCAGCTCCCATACTCTTTGATATCTTTCGTTTATTACCAAACGGCAAATGGTTTGAAAAACCGGTATACAATTATTCTTTTGTGCCGGTATGCCGGCAAAGCGGTTACCGGGCGAATATTGATTGTCCGGAAGTGGATACTTTATTTATGCCGCCCAATGGAACCAAAGTACTTCAATGCCCCTATCATAAAATAATTCACCTGGATGCCACCGGAAGTTATCGTGTTACCGAAGAATGCGAATCGCCGATGAACATGCAGCACAAAAGCTGGTTCATCCTCACTCCTGCCATGGAATTTTATTACAAGCAGCGCAATATTGATTATAAACCGCTCCCTGCTTTCAAGCCCGGTTGTGCGTTTGCTGAAACAGGAAAATTAATGGAGATCATTTATCCGCAACCCGATGCAAAGATCTACGTACCGCTGGAAATTAATGGCGAAAGAGGAAAGACCGTTTTTACCGCTGCACACCGGAGAGCCGGTGCTAAAATATTCTGGAGTATGGATGATGAATTCATCGGCAGCACTCAAAACTTTCACCAGGTAGGATTGAATCCTTCTCCCGGCAAACACATCATTACCCTGGTGGATGAAAATGGCGTGAGTGTAAGCAGGCAGTTTGAGATACTGGAAAAAAATAATTGACCTACCGTTCCAGGAATAATTTATGTAAAGTTTTTATGGCCTGCATCATGGTAAAAAAATTATCATGAAGATCTTAATACCAAAACTATTAATGGTACTGTGTTGGATTATACCTATAAAAAACAGTAAAGCCCAGGCATCACAAAAGATCATTGACAGCAAAATAGAGAAAGCCATTGTTTTTTTAAATGGCGCTCAAATAAACCGTTCAGGCAAAACTGTTGTAAACCCCGGCACTTCCGAAATTATCTTTAAAGGTATCTCCCCCTATATCAACAAACAAAGCATACAGGTAAAGGCTGAAGGAAATTTTACCGTGCTTTCAGTTGTACATAAGCTGAATTATCTACAGGAACAAGCCAAACAAAATGATATGCTGAAAGTGGAAGAACAGAAAGAAGCATTACAGGATAAAATTAACATGGGCAATGACCTGCTAGGTATTTACAGGAATGAAGAGAATCTTTTGTCGAAGAATCAGGCAATTGTGGCACAGAACACGGGATTAAGAACAGCTGACTTAAAAGAGGCAGCAGATTTTCACCGCCTGCGCTTAACAGAACTTAAGCAGAAAGAAACCGAAGTAAGTAAAAGCCTGAAAAAACTGAATGCAGAAATGGCCAAATTAAACAAACAACAGGATGAATTAAATAAACAGGCCAGCACAGCTACCAGTGAAGTGGTGATCACAGTGGAGAGTAAAGAAACAGCAAATGCTGATCTTACACTAAGCTATTTTGTTGATAAGGCCGGGTGGTATCCCACATATGACATCCGGGTTACCGATATTCTGCACCCGATCACGATGCTGTACAAAGCGAATGTTTATCAATCATCGGGTGAAGACTGGAAAGAAGTAAAACTTACTTTATCTACCGCCGATCCCAAACAAAATGGCGAAAAGCCGAATTTGCCAACCTGGTTTCTTCATTATTTTATGCCAAAATATTACGGCATCAGCAGCGCTACCGGCAATAGCTATAATCCAAATGTAAGAGAGGTGAGCGGCAGAATAACCGACCAGGACGGTAATCCTGTTTCATTTGCTACTGTTAAGATAAAAGGAACACCCACCGGGGTTTCTGCAGATGCAAATGGTAATTTCAGAATCGTAGTTCCCTATAACGCCTCTACTATTGTAGTTTCCGGGGCCAGTTTTTCAAGCAGGGAATTATTCATCTCATCTAATGTAATGAATATTGCAATGCAGGGCGGCGGTACTGATCTTAAAGAAGTAGTGGTAACAAGTGCCTTTGGGATACAACGTTCAGTACGTGGGGAAGAAAACGAATTCTCAAAGAACAGAAAAGAAGCAAGTATCCCTTTGACTGTTTCTGAAAGGGAAAACTCGACCAGTTTTTCGTTTGACATAGAAACTCCCTATACCATTTTAAACGATGGCAAGGTCGCAACAGTGCAAATGAAAGAAATGGAAGTTGCTGCATTGTATGAATACTATTGTGTACCAAAACTGGAACAGGATGTATTTCTTACTGCAAAGATCACAGACTGGGGCGACCTGAATTTACTGGAAGGCGAAAGCAATTTATTCTTCGAAGGCACCTTCCTGGGTAAAGCATTGATCAATCCCAAAGCAGCTGGCGATACCTTAAATATCTCTTTGGGAAGGGATAAAAATATTTCCGTAAAAAGAACAAGGGTGAAAGAATTCAGTAAAAAACAATTCTTGGGCAGCAATAAGATCGATTACAGAAACTTTGAGATCAATATCAGGAATAATAAAAAGCAAACTGTCAACCTGGTGATAGAGGACCAGTTTCCTGTTAGTACCATGAAAGAAGTGGAAGTAGACAGGATAGAAAATAAAGAAGCCGACCTGGATAGTGAAACCGGAAAAATGAAATGGACAATTCAATTGGAGCCGGCTAAAGAAAAGATAGTGGGTTTCAGATACTCTGTTAAATATCCTAAAGGCAGTAACCTAGTTTTAGAATAAATCCGGCCACACTGTATAGTATATAAAAGCCGGGAAGGGATTATAAAAAATCTCCTTACTTTTAAAGACTAAAACTTTTTGTATGCCTATACGTATGGAAGACGATCCACAGGATCAACAGGACTTTGATGAAAGTAAAACCTCGGGGGGTGGCGGTGGCGGAAGAGGTGGAGGTGGCGGCGGACTGATGGCCTTGCTGCCTTTACTGCTCAGCCTGTTCAAAGGCGGTGGCGGCGGCAAAAAAATATTGCTGCTGCTGGTGGCAGGTGCTGCTGCTTATTTCTTCTTCTTCAGGAATGGCGCTGGCGGCGGAGGTGGCGGTGGCGTAACCGATGTGGTAAAGAACCTGTTTTCGCAAAGCGGGTATAATTTCAATGCCGATACATTTAAAAAAGCCAGCGTGTATGAAGGGCTGGCCGATGACAATACCAAGAACCCTTTACCCGAAAGCATTTCGCTGCTGCGCTTTGCACCCGATCGCAGGAACCAGGGCCAGCAGGGATCCTGCGTGGCATGGAGCAGCGCTTATGCTGCCCGTACAATTGTAGAAGCAGCTTCTACCGGGCAAAGCGGAAATAATACGGCATACAGTCCGGCCTTTGTTTATAACCAGATCGGGTTGGAAGGATGCCAGGGCGCTTATATTCAGAACGCCATGGAATTTATGACCAATAAAGGCGTGGTGGCTTTTAATGATTTTCCTTACACCGACCAGGACTGCAGCCGGCAGCCGAATAATGCAATGATGAATGAGGCATCTCAGAACCGCATGCATGGATTTACCCGGCTAACAGATGGTGAAAGTGCTACCGGCATCAGCATAAGAGCCATAAAAGAACACCTGGCAAAAGACGCCCCCGTGGTGATAGGTATGATGGTTGGCGGAAGTTTTATGCAACCCATGATGGGAAAAGAACTGTGGACGCCAACCGATGAAGACCGCAGCCAGATGGGATTTGGCGGTCATGCTATGTGTGTGATCGGTTATGACGACAGAAGGGTTGCGAAGTATGCAAACGGCGAATCGTATACCGGCGCTTTCCAGATCATGAACAGCTGGGGGCCCGAATGGGGTAATAATGGTGTGGCCTGGGTTGGCTATGCCGACTTCAAAGAATTTGTACGGGAAGCATACGGCATCGATCCTATGCCCAAGCGTGGCGCTGCAGTAAATGCAGCGTTGGAATGTGCCATTGGTTTGGTGAAGAATGACGACAAGCAATACATACCGCTTCGTTTAAAGTCGGGTAATGTTTTTGAAACCGTGAATACTGTTGCGCCCGGCACTAAATTTAAAATGGAGATAAAGAATTCGGTGGAGTGTTATACAT